>Ga0207961_1000617_pt1 | contig 10320 bp, 6 predicted proteins | sample Knorr_S7_td_250__FD_185596 | JGI IMG/M metagenome (GOLD analysis project Ga0207961, IMG submission 185596) | Marine microbial communities from Southern Atlantic Ocean transect - Knorr_S7_td_250_ad_252m_LV_B (SPAdes) (version 2) | ecosystem: Environmental > Aquatic > Marine > Oceanic | place... | reverse complement strand
ATAAAACCAAGTTTTGGTCCAACAATGATTTGTATCCAAGCAAAAATCAAAGGTCATCAATGTGGTATTATAGCAAATAATGGGCCAATAGATACACAAGGAGCAAATAAAGCAACACAATTTATTCAGCTTTGTGATCAGTTAGATACTCCGTTGGTTTTTTTAAATAATGTAACTGGTTATATGGTTGGTAAAAAATATGAACAAGCAGGTATGATTAAACATGGTGCAAAAATGATACAATCAGTATCGAATGTTCGTGTCCCAAAAATAACATTTTATATTGGCGCAAGTTTCGGAGCAGGTAATTATGGTATGTGTGGATTAGGATATAATCCTGACTTTATATTTTCATGGCCTAATGCAAAAATTGGTGTGATGGGAGGAAAACAAGCAGCTTCTACCATGAGACAGGTGTTTGAATTATCAGCTAAAAAAAGAAATGAAAAATTAGATGAAAAACAATTAGACCAAAAAGAGCTGCAAATGATTAAAGATTTTGATAAACAATCAGACATATTTTATGTTTCTGGTCGATTACTTGATCAGGGCATTATTGATCCACGTGATACACGAGAAGTTATTAGTTTTGCTTTAAAAACTTGTTCTGAAGCTAAAAAAAGAAAACTAAAACCAAATAGCTTTGGTGTTGCTAGAATGTAATTTATGATATGAAGGAGTACTTATGGTAAAATTACCCGAAACAAAAAATTCTATCCTTGAATTAAATAATAGCTGGTTAACATTTTGGTTTAATCGGCCAGAGAAAAGAAATGCTCTTTCAAGCGATTTACTTGAAGATATTCGAAATACATTATCAGCTATAAAAGAAGATAGATCTATTCGTGGAATTATTTTTAGAGGAAAAGGAGGAGTATTTTGTGCCGGTGCAGATTTAGATGCGATAAAGAAAATTTCAATGAGTGGAGATGAGGCTTATTCAAATTCATTAAAAATGAGTGAGGAAGTTGGTGAAGTTTTTAAAATGATCAGCAAAGTTCCTCAATTTACTGTTTCAGTCGTAGAAGGTGCGGCAATGGCTGGAGCCTTTGGAATTGTTTGCGCAACTGATTTATTGGTAACAATGGCTGATGCAAAATATGCTTTGACCGAGACTCGCATAGGATTAACACCTGCACAAATTGCCCCTTACGTGTTAAATCGTTTGGGTTTCGCCAAAGCTCGAAAAATGATGTTATTGGGAAGTTTGATAAATGGTACAGATGCTTATGAAATTGGATTAGCTGATTACCTGGTTGATAAAGAAGAAGAAATAGTTGACATTCTATCTGAAATAAAAAAACAAGTACAAAAATGTGCTCCTAATGCTTTAGCACTAACAAAAGAAATTATTTCTGAAAATAATCTTGTAGATCCGAAACGTGCTGCAGAGTTTTTTTCCAGTTGTATTGTAAATGAAGAGGGTCGCGAAGGATTTAATTCGTTTTTTGAAAAAAGAAAACCCTATTGGGCTATGGAAGAATAAAATATGAAATTTTCCGAAGAACATAAATCATTATCAGAAACAGTCAAAAATTTTGCCCAAAATGAGATTGCACCTTTTATAGAAGATTGGGAAAAAAATGGCCCATTTCCGGCTCATCAATTATTTAAAAAGATGGGGGACTTAGACTTATTAGGAATTACTAAAAGTGCTGAAGCGGGTGGAATGAATTTGGATTATAGTTTTGGAATGGTTTTTGCCGAGGCACTGGGCTATGCCGCTGACCTAGGTGTTATTACAGCAATAGGCGTACAAACAGATATGGCCACACCTGCCCTTGATCGATATGGTAGTTCTGAGTTAAAAAAAGAATTTTTGAAGCCTAGCATTAGTGGCGATTTTGTTTCTGCTGTTGCCGTAAGTGAGACGAGTGGAGGCTCTGATGTTGCTGCATTAAAAACAAATGCTATAAAAGATGGCGATGACTACATAATTAATGGCGAAAAAATGTGGATTACAAATGCAACCCAAGCAGATTATTTTTGTACTTTAGTAAATACAAGTAATAAAGATCCTCATAATAACAAATCTTTAGTGATTATTCCGTCAAACCTTAAAGGAGTTAGTATTGGAGATAAGATTGAAAAATTAGGTCAACTCACTTCAGATACGGCGCCAGTTTATTTTGATGACGTGCGTATCCCCCAGCGATATCGGATAGGTCCTGAAGGTGAAGGTTTCAAACTTCAAATGCAGCAATTTCAAGAAGAGCGAATATTTATGTCAGTTAGCTGTTTAGTTATTCTTGATCAATGCGTTTCTAAAACAATTGAATATTGTAAAGAAAGACAAGCTTTTGGTAAGCCGATAATATTTAATCAATCCATTCATTTTCGGTTAGCCGAATTACAAACAGAGATAGAAGCATTGCGTGCATTGATTTACCGTGGCTGTGAAGAGCTCATAGATGGCAATGATGTAACATATCTTGCTTCTATGGCGAAATTAAAAAGTGGGCGATTAATTCGCGAAGTCTCAGATGTATGTTTACAATTTTGGGGTGGAATGGGATTTACATGGGAAAATTATGTTTCAAAAGTTTATAGAGATGGTCGTTTGAATTCTATAGGAGGTGGGACTGATGAAATTATGTTAAAGATTATTTGTAAAAAGATGGGCACTTTACCTAAATAAATTAGATCATGAGATCAAATCTATTCTTAAGGGTAATCAGAAAGGCCGAGTTATAATTTCATTAAGTGAAAAATAAAAACCTATGCTAGAATCTGGCGTTTAATTTTAAGGTAATGTGTCGACCTAGTTTTGGACCGCCTATAATTTCACGGTGTACATCATTATTGACATTATTAATATTAAGCAATAGATCATATTTTTCAGCAAATCGATAACCAACCATGGTATCGAAAACCAAATATTCTTCAATAATTCCAAAATGTACACCAGCTGCCCACTCGAACTCTGGTATATATCTAAAACCTAGATTTCCATGAAATCCTTTCTGCGCATTATAAGCTAACTTTGCATTAACCTTGTATCTGGGTGCATTAACGGGGTCATAGGATCGAGTTAAGAAATTCCAGAATCTAGTTTTTCCTAATAATGAGAAATTTAGATCTGTGGTGATTTTAGGTGTGATAAATGCATATAAACTGGCATCCATACCCCACAAATTAACTCGGCCATAATTAATATTTGTCAGCATGAGGTTTACTGGATTATCAAAATTAGTAAGATCATCAGTCCACCAGGCTCCGAGTGTATCACCATAGGCAATTTGTAATTTAGTTCCATTTCGCTCTTCAACAGGTCGTGACCACCACCCTGCAGGTATCAAAGAATTCCAATCAGATGATCCATATTCAATATAATAATACCCTGGTATACCATCTCCGCCATCTCGGATACCACTGTGCTCAGCGGTGGGTACAAAACCTAATATTTCTGGATCGGGGTTTTCTACCGTATAGAATCCATTTGATGTATCTATAACAACAGGGGTTACCCATGTAAGGTCGCTAACAAAATCACTGTAGGAGCTATAGTATAGATCAAATGAAGCTCGTATCTTATCTCCTATGAATCCCGCATAACCAAATTCATAAGTCCAAATTTCTTCGGAGCGAACCGGTTTAATTTTAGTATAATCATCTGCATTTACAAATTGCCCTGATCTGCCTAAAACCGCAGGGATATAAAGCGCTGCGCCTTCTGGCATATCTGCCCATCTAAATTCTGATGTAGAACCAGCACGGACATCAAACATCATCAGTTCTCCCGATGCATTTCTTGTATAATTATAACCATCTGCATTTCCACGTGCCACAACTGGGAATACGGAATATTGAGCTGCCAGTACATTCAGATATAATCCTTGCGATGAGGGTGTATTAAAAGCTCGTGCGGCAGTTAAGCGAAATGTTTGTTTTTCATTTGGTTTGTATAATAATCCTACCTTTGGTGAGATTTGTGGGTAGTATTCCATTGTCTCGCCTGATAATGGGTCTTTTAAAAATTTAAATCCACCATCTTCTTGTTGACCACTATGAAGATCAATACGTCCCGAAAGAATTAATTGAAATTGTTCATTTAATTTAGATTGGGTTTGCGCATAAAGACCAAATTCGTTGGTTACGATTAACTCATCCCATTCGTCAACTTTACCATCTCCATCATTATCAATGCCATCCTCATCAAAACTGATTGGATTTCGTCCGGGTTTACCATCAGGAAGAATTGTACCAAATGTTTTGGGCATAGTTCTCTGGTAGTCTCCACCCCATATTAATTTTGTATCTAAAAAGTTGAAATCCAAATTATTCTGGAACTGGAAGTGAAAAAATTTCGAATGATCAGTTACAATGCCACCCGTTCGCATATTTCTAGTATCACCAGACATAGAGGTATTCAAGTAAGCCTGTGCAAACCAGTTTTTATATACCCATCTTCCTTGAAAGAATTGATAGACCCAATCATCGGCAAGATATCGACCAATGCCGGTAATATTAATATTTGTTGCTTGCGCAAACCCATAATTCAAACTTACAAAATGCTCAGGTGAAAAATTATAGTCTGTTCTAATATCAAATCGTGTATTATTTATTTTAAAATGAGGAATATCATCAATTCCATCATTATCCCTATCATAAACTTTATTATCCTTAGCAAAATATGTAGTGTCAACAATGCCATCACCATCGCGATCTACTTTAATATCCCAACCATCCCACCATGCAAGTCCACTTTCAAAATAATCATCTAATTGATCCCCATCAAGGTCTTCATTCAACCATTGTTTATAATGTGCTTTCTTTTCATCCTCTTCAATATATTCCCAATCGTCGGCATTAAATTGTACAAGGGACATTTTGTAGCCTAAGTTTCCAATTGCTCCTGCATGACGAACTTGTGCTTTTGCAAAATTTCTTGTTCCACCTGTTATGCCAACAACAGTTCCTTTGGATTCTTGAGGACGTTTAGAGATGATATTCACAACGCCTGCGTGAGCATTTGGGCCATAAAGCGCTGATGAAGGGCCAAGAACGACTTCTATTTGTCTTACATCATCAGAAGTTAATGGGATGACATTATAAGCAATTAAACGTAGGGAAGGGACGTTAGCCATTCGTCCATCTGTAAGGGTAAGTAATCGACTACTAAAACTTGAATTAAAGCCTCGCGCACTTAGATTATAGCTATCAAGGCCAGATGCTGTAAAATCAACTCCTTTAATATTCTTAAAGTAATCTCCTAAGTTTGGATTGCTAGCATTACGAATTTTAAGTTCAGAGATTATAGAAATAGATGCAGGAGCATCAGTGATTTTCTCGCGTCTACCACGACTTGCAGTTACTGTGTATTCATCTAGCTGAATAGCAGAAATACTTAAGGCTGCGTTGAATGTAGATGTTTCTGATGAAATATCTATTGACGTAGAAAAATCACCATACCCAATATAAGAAGCTTTAATTTTGTAAGAACCGGGAGGAACACCTTCAATAGAATAGTCACCATTATTGTTAGTAGCTGCCCCGGTATTCAGTCCATTTCCATCAATAATTATATTAGCGCCAACTAGTGGGTCTCCACTTTCAGAATCTGTGATTTTACCTGTTAGATTAATGTTTTGGGAGAATAAAACAGAACAGGTTAAGAGGGAAATTATATGTAGTTTAATTGTCATTATAAGAAAATAGGGACAGCGATTAACTGTCCCTATTTTACTATGAACGATACACTTATATTTGAAGTGTATTTACTAGTTTACAACCTTTTCATTCCAAAGTGATTTGAATTGAATGGTTTCATTGACAGGCATACATACACCTTTATCAATTCTATATTTTAATTTTCCACCAGCGCCAGTTGCTAGTCCAGCAAGTGCCCAATCACTTCCACTATCATTAGTAAAAGCAGGTGCTGCTGGATTTGTACTATCAACAAGAAGTAAATATGGTATGCCAAATCCAGTTTTTCCACCACCACCAGCAAGATTATCTGCATGCATGTACATAATCATATCTACTGCATCAATTTTTGTATCGCCATTTAAATCTGTTAAAGGGGCCTTAACATCTGCTACTTTAGCGGCGACTTCACCCAAAACATTGAGGGCATACCAGGTTAGATAGCCACCCCAAGGTGCTAATGCAGCTTGCATTATATAAGCCTCGGATGTAACATCTGAGGTTGCATCCGGATCCCAACCGCCACCAGCATTTACTGGAAGTGCATTCAGACCACTGACTACTCTATCATTAGCTTCATCCCAAGTATTTTGTACTTGAGAATATAATGCATCGTGTCCATCACGATCTAAGAAGTCAAGATTAAATGTTGCAGGTTCAACCTCTCGGTTAACCTTGAATTTTCCATCAGGAAATGGAGGCAAAACTTGATCAATATCAACTACAGGTGATAATGTAAAAACACCTGTGTCATAGTTTGCTGTCCAGTCTCCAGTATCATTAATCTGTGGAGGTGGGAGCATTAAATAAGTTCTACATAGTGTTTCATCCAAACGCAAAGAAGGATAGGTTCCTTTAACGGTATAAGTACCAGGAGTATCACTTGATTTACTATCAAGTAGATCAACTTCCATTTGAATACCCGTAGCTGCAAGTTGAGCAGCATTAAATTCAGCATTCCTAGGGAAGCCAGGCGCATTATCACCTGCTTTAAATGCTGCTAATGTTTGTGATGTTGCAGCTTTAACAAATGCTGCGTCAGCTCCAGCAGCAGCAGCAAAGCCAGCGGCGTCTACCCAATTAGCAACAAGTGGATACGCATCAGCTGAATGTGCTACACCCTCTTTTGTAATAACTTTACGTTCATAGGTACCGGTTAATCCTACCATGGTCCAAGTACCAACAGCATCTCCTAAGTTTGGAGAGTCATCCTTATCTTCACAAGCGGAGAACATTAGTAGTCCACCCATAAATAATGATAAGGTTTTAGTTAAATTCGATTTCATTATAAACTCCTCACGTTTAAGTGTTATCGTTCATTTTTACTAGAATTTTGATTAATAAATTTTTCTAGAGGCAAGGTAAACTACATCTATGGCATGAAATTATACAAATAATTAATTATTATTATATAATAGTGGCATTTGATTTGAATTCATCCTGAATATTGATAAATTTTTAGTCTATTTGTTCAAAAAATATCATCAAGCATTTCTAATTATATTAAGTATAATAATTCTTAAATGAAAATTGCCGTATTAGTAAAACAAGTCCCTGGATCAGAATCTCCACTTCCTTTAAATAGTGATCAATCATGGCTAGATGGAAATGGAATTTCCTATGTAATGAATGAATGTGATAATTATGCGATAGAGGAAGCACTCCAGATTAAAGAGAGGAATGGTGATGGAGAAGTGGTTGTGATTAGCCTAGGACCAGAGCGCGTGCAAAAAGTGATTAGGGAAGGATTGGCTAAAGGAGCAGACCGTGCCATCCATGTCCAAATAGACTCCGATGCTCTTGCAGACCCCTTAATTATAGCATCTTTATTAACAGAAGCAATAAGAGGTGAAAATTTTGATCTTATTTTTTCTGGACTTCAATCTGATGATCTAGGAATGGGACAAACTGGAATCATAGTTGGAGAGCTGCTTGGTATGTCCACTGCCTCATTGGGAATGGCTACAGAACTCTCTGATGGAAAAATAAAAGTAAAAAGAGAATTGGAAGCAGGTTTTTTCCAATGGGTGTCAATGTCATTACCTGCAAGTATTACTATACAATCGGGGCTCAATACGCCACGCTATCCTTCCTTGAAAGGTATTATGGGAGCAAAGAAAAAAGAAATTAATGTGCTTACACCCAATCTTGAGAATGTTAAACAATCAGCGAAAAAAGTTTATGTGCCTCAAAGTGATAAACAAACAGTAATGATTGAAGGCTCAGTTGATCAGGTTGTAGATAAATTAGTTGAAACTTTCCGAAACGAAATAAAGGTAGTCTAGTTGGACATATTAATTGTTATTGAGGATAATAATAGTAAAGTCCATCGGATGGGTTTGGAGTGCATAACTGCTGCTCAACAAATGGCAAAGGAAAGTGGGCTTTCAATCGCTGCATTAGTCATGGGCTCCAACGCAGATGATTTAGCTAGTCAAGTGACAAATTATGATATAAATGAAGTTTTGACTTTAAAACATGAGCTTCTATCAAGTTATTCTTGTGATGGATATGCTGAAGCTGTAAAGCAGGTTATAGATCAGGAAAGCCCTAAATATGTATTGTTTGGTCATACTTATCAGGTTCGTGATTATGTACCCAAGATTAGTGCAAAATTGATGAAACCCTTTATTGTAGATAGTATTTCGATGAAGAGTGATGGAGAACAGTCAGTTTTTACAAAGCAAATGTTTAATGCTAAATTATATTCTGATATGATTGCGACGGATGAAGGTCCATTATTAATTAGTTTTCAATCTGCTGCATATTCTTCAGATAATGCCGTATCTGGATCAGCATCTGTACGAGATATATCTGTTAATTTAGAACCCTCGATGATAAAAACTGAATCAGAAGAACCTTTTCAAGAAGAATCTGGAGGTGTGGATCTTACTTCAGCTGAAATTATAGTATCTGTGGGAAGAGGTATTGGTAAAGAAGAAAATATTCCTATGGCTGAAGATTTAGCCAAAACAATCGGTGGAGAATTAGCTTCTTCTAGACCTGTTGTAGACTCAGGATGGCTTTCTGCTACGCACCAAATTGGTAGTTCAGGTCAATCTGTTTCTCCAAAGATGTATTTGGCCTTAGGTATATCTGGTGCCATTCAGCATGTAGTCGGCATGAAAGGATCAAAAAACATAGTGGCTATAAATAAAGATCCTGAAGCGCCCATTTTTGAAATAGCTGATTATGGTGTTGTAGCTGATGTTTTGGAAATATTACCAAAACTCACAGAAGCGCTTAAATAAATATAATATATAATGGCCCAAGTCGAATTCACAGCTATTGAAAAAACAATACTGACCATAGGTATTTTAACTACCCTTGGATCATTTATTTATGAAATATGGCGTCGTCTTCGCGTTGTATTTAAAGGAAAGCAATCATTACCATTTGATCGCTTTGGAGCTAGGCTTTGGAGAGTCTTTAGAGAGGTTTTTCTACATGAAAAAGTAATTAGAGATCGATTTTGGCCAGGGTTTATGCACGCTTTGGTCTTTTGGGGGTTTATTGTTTTTGGTTTAGTTACGATTGAGCATTTTGCATTAGGGTTTGGGTATGAGTTAATGAGTCCCAAGACACACAAGTTATATAGTTATATCGTCATACCATTTTCCATATTTGTTTTGATTGGTATTGGATCATTGACATACCGACGTTTCATCTCAAGACCCAAAGCGCTTGGAAAAATTTCACTCACATCAGGTTTTGTTGCTCTATTTATATCTATACTTATGATCACTTACCTTTTAGGTGAAACAAATCTTAGTCCTAACGTATGGCGAGCTAATTGGTGGATACATTCTTTAATAATATTGGCATTTTTATTTCTTATCCCGCGTTCAAAGCATTTGCACTTGGTTTTAGCGCCGGTCAATATTTTCTTTAAACCATTTGAGCTTCCCGATCATACTCCAGTTAATATTGATTTAGAGGGATCAGAGGATGAGCTAGATTCAATGTTAGCTGATTTAACTCAGATGACAAAAAATCAAACTCTGGATGTTTTCTCATGTGTTGAATGTGGTAGATGTATCGACGTTTGTCCAGCGAATAGAGGAGGAGGTCTTTTGGATCCAAAGAATCATTTTATTTTAGATTTACGTGAGCCACTCCTAGAAAAAGGGAATGTAGATGTCCTATCCGATATTAATGTCGAGGCAGGGTGGGAGTGTACTACTTGCCAGGCATGCACTGAGGTATGCCCTGTTGGCAATCATGTTGAGAAGTCAGATGAAATCCGTCGTTTAGAAGTGTTGGTTGAAGGAAAAGTACCTCAGGAATATCAGAAATTATTTATGAATCTACAAGAATCAGGCAATACTGAAGGCCGCAGTGATAGCCCACTTGCTGAGAGGTTGCCTACCTATACACCTGATAAAGAATATGTTTTATGGCTAGGTTGTTTTGCTCGATATGAACTTGATCCCAATTTCACTAAGTCAGTCGAAAACTTTGCAAATATTTTAGATGTTGCCGGAATAACTTATGGTGTCCTTGATAATGAGCATTGCTCGGGAGATCCAGCCAATCGATTAGGAGACAAGCTTACCTATAACATGTTACGAGAACATAATATGGAACAATTGGCACATGCTTCTAAGGTAGTAACGCTTTGTCCACATTGCGCATTGAACTTGGGAAAAGAATATACTAAATACTCAGAAG
>Ga0207961_1000605_pt1 | contig 10427 bp, 7 predicted proteins | sample Knorr_S7_td_250__FD_185596 | JGI IMG/M metagenome (GOLD analysis project Ga0207961, IMG submission 185596) | Marine microbial communities from Southern Atlantic Ocean transect - Knorr_S7_td_250_ad_252m_LV_B (SPAdes) (version 2) | ecosystem: Environmental > Aquatic > Marine > Oceanic | place... | reverse complement strand
TGGCTCGAGATCTCAGCCGAGCGCTTCCCGGTGTTCGCAGAGGCCGGTATCAAGCAGGTGGTCAGCGGCCCCATCACCCACACTCCCGACGGTGGCTACCTCATGGGCCCGGCCGCCGGCTACCGCAACTACTGGTTCTGCGCCGGCGCGTCGATCGGCATCACCCAGGGTCCAGGAGCCGGTAAGTACCTCGCCCAGTGGATGGTCCACGGCCAGACCGAGATCAACGTCCGCGAGATGGACCCCCGCCGCTTCGGCCCTTGGTCCGACCTGCAGTACACGATTGACAAGTCCATCGACGAGTACCACGAGATGTACCAGGTGCGAATGCCCGGCGAGTACCGCTCCGCCGGCCGACCCCTGAAGCGCACCCCCATCGCCGACCACCTCGACGCCCTCGGTGCCCAGTGGCAGGACGTCTGGGGCTGGGAACGCCCCCGTTACTACGGCGAACCTGAGGAATACTCGTGGCGCCGCTCCAACGCCCACGACATCGTCGCCGCCGAATGCCACGGTGTTCGCGACCGGGTCGGCATCGCCGATCTCACCGCCTTCGCCAAGTTCTCAGTCACAGGATCCAAGGCCAGTGCCCTTCTCGGCCGCCTGTCGGCCAACCGCCTTCCCACCCGGGACGGCGGCATCCGCCTCGTCCACCTGCTCACCGAGTTGGGCGGCATCGAGTGCGAGATGACCGTCACCCGTATGGCCGACGACCACTTCTACCTCAACTCGGCGATCGCCGGCACCGAACACGACCTTGACTGGCTGCGGCAACACGTCCTACCCGGCGAGGAAGTCGTCGTCGACGACTGGACCGACCGAATGGGAATCCTCGCCGTCACTGGCCCCCAGGCCCGCGAGGTGTTGGCGGCCTGCACCGACACCGACCTCTCGTCGGACGCCTGGCCGTGGCTCACCTGCCAGCAGGTCGAGGTCGGCAGCGTGCACTGCACCGCCCTGCGGGTCAGCTACGTCGGAGAGCTCGGCTGGGAGCTCCACCACCCGATCGAACAGATGCCTGATCTCTACGACGCCCTGGTGGCTGCCGGCACCGCCCATGACATGGTGCACTTTGGGTCGGCAGCCATGAACGTCATGCGCCTGGAGAAGGCCTACAAAGCATGGGGAGGCGAACTCACCACCGAGATCACCCCCATCGAGGCCCGCCTCGAACGCTTTGTTGACCTCGAATCGGGTCGTGACTTCCTGGGTCGCGATGCCACCCTGGCCCGCCGCCAACAGGAGGAAGCCACCGGCCTCGACATGGTCCTCGTGTACTGCGAGGTCGACGCCACCGACTCCGACTGTCGGGGCAACGAGCCCTGCTACGACCCGTCGGGAGACGGCGGCCTCTGCATGGGTGTAACTACCAGCGGCACGTGGGGGCACACCGTCGGGAGGTCCCTGGCCTTCGCCTACGTAGACCCGGCCTTCGAGGCCCCCGGCTCACAGTTTGAGGTCACCCTGTTCGGCGAGCGCCACACGGCCACCGTGTTGGCCGAGGCGGCCCACGACCCGGCCAATGAACGGGTGCGGGCATGAGCGCTTCCGAAAAGCGCACTGGCCGGGCCGGTGGACGAGCCGCTCGGGTAGCGGCGCGCGCCGCCGGCCTTGCCGACGACGAGAAGGCGGTCCGGCCCGGGTTGTCAGGCGGCGCCTACAAGCCGCTTACCGACTCAGAATGCCGCACCGTCTACGACACAGCACTCACCTTGCTCGACGAGTTCGGCATGGGGTCGCCCATCCCCGAATTCATCGAGGTTGTCGTCCCTGCCGGAGGCTGGGTCGACGAGGATGGGCGTCTCCACTTCCCGCGCTCACTGGTCGAGGACGCCGTGGACATGGCGGCCAAGTCGTTCACCTGGCACGGCTTCGACGACGGCCGCTCCATCGAGGTGGGCGGTGACCGGGTCCACTTCGGCACGGGGGGAGCCGCTGTGTCGGTCTACGAGCACGAGACGAGGAAGCACCGTCCATCCGACCTCCAGGACGTCTACGACGTGGCCCGTCTCGTAGACACCCTCGAGCACGTCCATTTTCACGTCCGCACGCTGGTAGCCCGCGACATGGTCGAGGCCCGCAATCTCGACGTGAACACCGCCTACGCAGTGGCGATGGGTACTACCAAGCCGATGGGCACCTCATTTTTCCAGCCCGAACACGTGCATGAGGTCGTCGACATGTTCGACGAGATGCTCGGCGGCCAGTCCGGGTCGTTCGCCAAGCGCCCGTTCTGTGTAGCCAACAACACCTTCGTGGTGCCGCCGCTGCGCTATGCCGAGGACGCCGTGCGGTCCATGGTCGCCCAGGTACGCACCGGTATGCCCATCAATCTGCTGTCGGCCGGCCAGGCTGGCGCTACCTCGCCCGCTGCCCTGGCCGGCTCGCTGGCCCAGGCCCTCGCCGAGTGTCTGTCCGCCCTGACCTGCGTCAACCTGATGAACCCCGGTCATCCGTGCGTGATGGGCTTGTGGCCCTTCGTGTCCGACCTCCGTACCGGCGCTATGAGCGGGGGTTCGGGCGAGGAGGCGGTGCTGAACGCGGCGGCCGCCCAGGTCACTAACTGGCTGGGCCTCCCGTCCGGGGTGGCCGCCGGTATGGCCGACTCCAAGATGCCCGACAACCAGGCCGGCCACGAAAAGGGGCTCACCGTCGCATTGGCTGGCCACGCGGGAGCCAATCTCGTCTACGAGTCTGCCGGGATGCTGGCCAGCATTCTGGCCTGCTCGTACGAGGCCCTGGTGATCGACAACGACATGTTGGGCGCCGTCAACCGGACCATCCGGGGCATCGAGGTCACACCGGACAAACTCTCAGTCGAAACCATTCGGTCGGTCATCCACGGCGACGGCCACTTCCTGGGTCAGGACCAGACGCTTTCCATCATGCAGTCCGAGTACATCTACCCAGAGGTCGGAGACCGGCTGAGCCCGGACGACTGGTTCGACGCCGGTGCCTCATCGGTCGACGAGCGGGCCCGGCTGCTGGCCCGCGAGGTGCTATCAAGCCATTTCCCGGCCCACGTGCCCCCTGACTTCGACACCCGGGTCCGCGAAAGGTTCGACATCTGGCTCCCCGCCGAGGAGCTCACCCACTCCAGCCGCTGGGGCTGAGCCCGGCTGGGCAACCCTCTCCGGTCCACCGGACCCGTTGTGGCAGGCTCGACTTCGTGGACACACCGAGCTCCCTCGAACTGATCGGACGTCTTGGCCTAGCACTGGCCCTAGGAGCGGTCCTCGGCCTGGAACGCGAGACCCGTCACAAGACGGCTGGACTACGCACCCACTCCCTGGTCGCCCTCGGAGCCGCCCTGTTCACGGTGGCTGGCGCCTACGGCGTCATTGGCGACCAGAACGACCCGTCCCGAGTCGCCGCCCAAGTGGTAACCGGCATTGGCTTCATCGGTGCCGGTGCCATGATCCGCAGCGGGTTCACCGTGACCGGCATCACCACGGCGGCCACACTGTGGATGGCCGCCGCCTTCGGGGTAGCTGCCGCTATGGGCCTTTACCTGGTGGCCACCGTGGCCGGCGCCATGACCCTGGTCGTCGTCGTCACCTTCGGCCCCCTGAAGCCGTACGTCCTGTTTCGCCGATCCAGGCGGCGTTTCGAGATCCACTACCGGCCGGGCAGCGGCACCCTGGACGCCCTGTTTGGTGGTCTTGAGTCGGTCGGTGGACGGATCATGGCCGTGGCCACCGCCGAACGGAACGGCGAACGCCAGACAACGATCGACGTCCGGGGCCTCGATGAGGTGGAGTTAGCCAAGGTCCTGGCCGCCATCGCCGACCGGGCAGAGGTGGTCAGCATCGACCATGCGCCTGGATCAGGCGACTGAACCGGCGCTCAGCCCACGAAGGAGCCGGCCGGACCGTCGGGGTCCACCAGGCCATCCAGCCACGGCCACGGAATCCGAACTGCGGGGGTGCCCAGTGCCCCGGGGCCCACCTGGTAGCGCTCGAACCGAAGGATCAGGGCGGTCGCCGAGATTCCGAACACGGCGAACGTCCTCGGCTCCGGTATCAGACCCGGCCCCCCTACCTGGGAAGTGTCGGAACCCTCAGTCCCCCACAGAACCCCTTCGCCGAACTGGGATGCCAGGTCCCGCCCGGCCAGGATCGCCACCGTCTCGACCCACGGGCTCCCGGATAGGAAGAGGTCCCCAATCGAAAGGGTCCTGCCAGTCGCCAGGTCCACCAGCGCTGAGCCCACTACCTCAGCCGGCCGGGCCGCTCCGTCCACTACCGAATTCAGGTCGTACACCGCGCTAACCAACCGGTTGTCGAGGTGGTGGACCACCGCCCCTCCGGTGAGGGTGCTCGACCCACCCATCCTCTCAGCGTCGGGTAGTTCTTCTTCCAGCCTGCCGACCTCGTCACCGAACTGAGCGATCTCGGCCAGGACCGGCTGGCGGAGTGCCACGTTTACCGGGTCGCCGGGCCACAGGCCGTCCAGTTGCGGATAGGTCACGTCGTACCGGGCCCGAACCCCAACCACCCCTGAGGCGACCTCCAGGACCACCGACCCGACCGTCGGGTCAGTAGCCGCCCGAGCCCGCTCCTCGGACACCGTCAGGCCTGACACCAGGTCTCCCTCCAGGCCCGAGGCCCCACCCGGTGGCTTGGTGGGAGCAGGGCTGTGCCCGATTCCGTTGGCCACCATGTCCCGGCCGTCGTGTCCGGCACATCCGACTGCAACGACACCGAGCAGCCAGATGACGGCGACTATCGACCACCGTCCCTGGCCGACGCTGCGACCGGGCCCTGGATTCCGGATCGATTCCACGGCGGGGAGGGTAGCCACGGCCGGGATCTAGACCCGGGCTACGACGAACGCCCCGGGATGCCGGACTGCCGCATCGACCCGTGGATACAGTCGACCTATGGCCCTCCGTCGCTCCCGCATACGTGCCGAGCCCCCGGCCACCGACCAGACCCTGCTCGACATGGTGAACGCGATACGCGACCTGACCGAGAGAGTCGACGTCGTCGAGCACGACTCGCGCTCTCTGGGTACGGCAACCGTCGACGACCAGGCCAGCGACGTTATGGACCTCCGGCTTCAGGTGGCCCGCCTGTCTGCCGAACTGTCGCGGGTCACCGTTGAACTCAATGCCCGCATTGCAGAGGTGGCCCACAGCGCCGGCGTAGCCCTGAGCGACGAAGCTGTCGCTCCTATCCCCACTCCCGACCTAGCCGGCGACGAGTCGTTCATCGACCTCACCGCCGACTCTCCGGCTCGGGCTCGCACCGGCTCCGATCCCACCCCGGGTGCCGATTCGCCACGGCGGGCCAGCGGCTGGCAACCCGTCGACTGATCGTCCGTCCGAGCGGCCTTCGCCTCATCGGCCGGGTCTATTCGTCGGAGACTGATCCCTCCAAGATCTCCAGTAGGTCCTGGATCCGGGCCTGGATCCGTCCGAACTCCAACCAGTCGGCAGGATCCCGGGCCAACGCCCGGGCCGAGGCCCGCTGGAGGTCGGCCAACTCGGTCAGGAGGGCGTCCACGTCCTCTGGAAGGTCGCCTTCCACCGACGAGCCTCCATCGGAGCCCGTAACGACGTCGTCCGACCCGCCATCCGTCGCGAGTTCCGGATCGTCCTCAGCTCCCGAAGTTCTCGCTCCGGTACTAATACCGGCGAACAGGGTGTCCAGGCGCGACCCGGTGAGATCCTCCAGTGCCTCCTGCAGCGAGTTGGCCATCACGACCCTCTCACCCACGGCGACAATGACGCGCTCCAGTTCCGGCACCGTGGAATCCCCCTCGGCCTGCACGTACATCGGTCGCACGTAAAGGATCGAGTCCTCGATCGGCACGAGCAGTAACTCGCCGAACAACACCGAAGACCCCCGCTGGCTGAGCAGCGTCTGGAGGCTGGCCACCTCCTCATCGTTGCGTATCCGCTCCTCGGCAAGGGCCGGTCCATCGAAGTTTGAAGATGGGGGCCTGTACACGACCAACTCGCCATATCGGTCACCGTCGCTGCGTCCCACCATGTAGGCCGCCAGTTCCTTGCGGGCGTCGTCCTCGTCAAGGGGTACGTAGGCCCGCATGATCACGAACTCGGTCTGGTCACCCCCCGGAAGGTCGACCATGGCCCGGTAAGGCGCCATCCGCTTGTGCCGGGTCCCGACCTTGAAGCCCTGCTCGTCCAGCACGGTCAGGTTGGCCGCTCCCTCACCGGTCCGTCCCGGGTCCTGAGACACCGACCACTCCGACGCCCGCTGGTAGAAGTTCTCGGTGTCGTCGACGTGGTAGCTGCCCCACAGCTCGGTCTGAACCCGGAAGAGGTCCTCGGCGTACCGCAGGTGGCCAACAAGGGAATCAGGCATCTCTGACGCTGGGGTGAACAGGCCCTCGAATGCCGAGCCGTAGGCGGACACCAGAGGATCCTCGGGGTCTACGACGTAGAAGACGACCTCGCCGGTGAAGGCGTCAACGGTGGCCTTCACCGAGTTTCTGACGTAGTTGAGATCGTGTCGGAGGCCGCTGGACCTCGGCAGGTTCGACGTGGAGGCAGTCTGGGCGTACGGGAACCGGTCGGTGGTCGTGTAGCCGTCCACCACGTAGATGATCCGGCCGTCCACCAGTACCGGGTAGGGGTCGGCGTCGAAGTGGAGGAAGGGGGCCAGCTTCTCGACCCGGTCGCGCACGTCGCGCACGTAAAACACCCGGGAGTCCCCAGTGATGAAGTTGGAGATCAGCGGCTCCAGCTGACCGAACCGCAGGGCGAACGCCGCTCGACGGATCGTCGAACCCATGGCCACGCCGCCGTCCCCGCCAATGTCGGCGTACCGGACGGTTCGCGTCTGCTGGTTCTCGTCGGTGTAATCCACCTCGTCGCGGCTGGCCCCGACCACCGCATACCCGCTGAGGCCCTCACCTACGTACAGCTGGGGCCGGTCCAGAACCACATCCACCGACGGATCGATGGACACCGGTAGGTCCCCGACCAGAAAGTCCGGGTCGCCCGAGCCCTTCACACGGCTGACCGGAGCCATGGCCACCCCGTAGCCGTGAGTGAACGCCACGTGCTGGTTCTCCCACGACCGGGTCTCGTTCAACTCCAGCTCACGGGTCCCAAGCAGGACCTGGGTGGTCTCCCCGCCGATGGTGTACCGGTCGGTGTCCATCTCATCAGTGAAGGTGTAGTACTCGCGCTCCCCCTGGAGGCGGTCAAAGGTCCCCTGGACAACCAACGGATCCAGGGTGCGGATGTTGCGAACTGTGCCACCGTGGGCCCGCAGGTCGGCTGCCGTCACCTCGTTGTCGAAGTCGGTGAGCTGCACTTGGGTGATGCTGTCCAAGCCGAAGGCCGACCGTGTCGCCTCAATGTTGCGACCGATGTATAGCGCCTCCTTCTCCGACTCGGCTGGCTCCACCCGGAGGCTCTGGATGACCGCCGGGTAGATGTTTCCGATCACCAGGGCAACGAACGCCCAAAGCCCTACGGCCAGGGTGGGCAGCACCCAGCCTCGGCGACGGATGTTCACGATCAGCAGGACCACGGAGAAGAGGGAGATGAGGATCAGTAGTTGGATGGCCGGTAGCTGGGCCTTCACGTCGGTGTAGGTGGCCCCCATCACGGCCCCCCGGTCTGAGGTGGTTAGCTCGAACCGGGCCAGCCAGTAGTCGGCGGCTCGCACCAGGGCGATCAGAGCCAGGAGTACCGACAGGTGGGCCTTGACCTGGGGCTGGACCCGCTCGCCGGCAGTCTGCAAGCGGATCCCGCCGTTGATGTAGTGCAGGATCGTGGTCACCACCAACGTCACCATCAGCGTGGCGAACAGCCAGCCCACCACGAAGCTCAGGAACGGCAGGCGGAACACGTAGAAGCCGATGTCTCGGCCGAACTGGGCATCGGTGACGCCGAAGTCCACGCCGTTGGTGAACAGCAGCCACTCCTCCCACCGGCCCGATACGCCCAGTCCGGCGACGAGGGCAAACAGACCTGACAGGACGAGGCGCACCAGCCCTCGCCGGCGACCCACCAACAGGTGGTAGCCGCGCAGCAGGTCCTCCTCCGGCCCGGGTGGCCTGACGCGGGGAGCCAGGCGGTCGGCCACCGTCAGGTTCCCGTACAGCATCCCGAAGAACAGCAGAGTGAACAGGGCAACCAGCACCACCTGGGCACTCAGGACCGAAACGAACACGTCCTCGTGGCCCAGGGCGTCGAACCACAGGTAGTCGGTCCAGAAGCCGGCGATTCCTCGCAGGGAGAGCAGAAGAACGAAGAACGCCGATACGACTCCGCCAACTATCAGGCGGATCTTGCGCGACCCCCGGGGCGGTCGCCGGCGACGAAGGAGGAAGGGACGCGGCCCGGGCGGTGGGGCGTCTTCAGGCGGTGGGGCGTCTTCAGGGCGCATGTGGGAAGCCTACGGCCGACACGCGGGACCGAGGACAGCGAGCCGAACTCTCACGACGGGGACGGATCTGCCATGCCCCCCGGTATGTGTTGTGGAAGCCCGATGACGCCTTGCCTCACGGAAGCGCCAGGTCGGTGGTGTGACCCCCGTGGCGGGCTAAGGCAGCCAAGGCGTCGGCCAGATTGTCCACTCCCTCGACGGCCAGGTCCCCGGCGTGGTGTCGGGCCTCGGTCAACTCGCCTGTCGGCACCAGCAATAGGTCGATCCCCGCCTCCCGGGCCGCCACCACCTTCTGAATGATCCCGCCGATCGGCCCCACGTTGCCGTCGATGTCAATGGTCCCCGTCGACGCCACCCGTAGGCCCCCGGTCAACTCGCCGGGCGTCACCAGGTCCAGGATGGACAGGGCAAGGGCCAGGCCGGCCGAATTGCCGCCCACCCGGCCGGTGTTCACGCGCACGTCGACGGGGAGGCCCTCCACGTCCTCCCACCGGGTCTGGGGGACTACCCCCAGGAAGCCAATCGACGGGTCGTCCTCACGGGCCCCCAGGACAACCTTGACAGTCCGGGACGGTCCACCCCGGACCGGTTCCACTTCCAGAGCCACCACGTCCCCGGGGTGGTGCGTCCCGATGCCCGCCACAAGGTCCAGGACCACCCGGATCGGCTCGCCGTCCACGGCCACGATCACGTCATCGGTGGTCAGCAGCCCGATGGAGGGTCCTGTTACCTGGGCCAGGCCCACTCCGGTGGCCTCGTATGGGTCGACCCCCAGGTGGCGAAGGGCGGCGGCCACTGCCGTCGACTTGGATACCCGCATCAGGTCCAGGTTGAAGACCCGATTCTCGTTTCGGGTCCGATCGCCGAGGACCAGATCCTCCTCGAGCAAGGTCAACGAACCCCTGATCCGGGCCTCCAGGTACTCCCAGCCGTTGACCGTGGAGTCCTGTTGGACCGTGGTGAAGTACACCTCGCCGACCGGCTCGAAACGCTGGCCCACGGTGACGACCACCCGGTCGCTCAGCGACTGAACGGACCCGGGGCTGAACACGAAATAGGGCAGCCGCACGAACGTCAGGAGCAGGGCGGCGGCCACCCCGAGGAGTACCAGGAACCCGACCAGCATCCGTGGGCGCCGTGCACCGCCCCCGTCCGCGGGGCTCTTCACGGGTAGGTTGCTCGTCGTGGAGTTGCCGTTCCCGCCGCTGGACGGGTCGATCCCGACCCCGGTGTTCGTGTCCTGGTCGTTGATGGTGCTGGTCCTGGGCGCCGTCGGCTACGGGACGATCCGCCGGTTCTCGCCGGTGGCGGCCCAGCCTGCCACGGACACGACCCGATCGAGCATCGGACTTCGGTACGGCTCCGGTCTCCCCGACCGGCCAACGGTTCGCCTCCTGCTGGCCCGCCGGTCGCAGATTCCCCCCTCGGGGGACCTGGAGTTCGCTGTGGACCGACCCTGGAGTCCCGGGGCCCGCCTGGGCGTCTGGTTCCAGCCGCCCCGACGGGTGGTCACCGGCCGTCGGGCCCATATCCGCTGGTGGCACCGGCTTCGTTCGTTGGTCTTGCTGACCGTCTTCGTGGTGGTTGCTGGGGTGGCCACCGCCACGATCATCGGCCTCGTGGTGTTCCTTTCCGGGTTCCTCCTCGAGCAGGCCATCGGCTGACCGTGGCCTCAGCCGGTCCGGACGACCGGATCCCGAGTGGCCGTCACGTTCACCACGGTGCCGCCCCCGACGCGGAGGTGGCGATCCGGCGGCGCCGGGCCGTCCTGGCCGGGCACCACGGAGACCCTGCTGGAGCTCGTGCCCTGCTGTCCGATCCGGAGCCCGTGGTGCGGGCGGCCGCGCTGGGTGCTCTCCACCGCATGGCGGGGGACCGGACGACCGACGGCCTCCGCGATCCCGAGTTGGCCAACGGCCTCACGGACCCCGATCCCGTGGTTCGGCGACGGGCTCTCGAGGTCCTTGCCGGGCGGGCTCCCGCCAGCGACGCCCACCGGGAGGCCCTCGTGGCTCTGCTAGCTGACGGCGACCGGTCGGTGGTCGAGGTGGCCTGCTG
>Ga0207961_1000604_pt1 | contig 10431 bp, 6 predicted proteins | sample Knorr_S7_td_250__FD_185596 | JGI IMG/M metagenome (GOLD analysis project Ga0207961, IMG submission 185596) | Marine microbial communities from Southern Atlantic Ocean transect - Knorr_S7_td_250_ad_252m_LV_B (SPAdes) (version 2) | ecosystem: Environmental > Aquatic > Marine > Oceanic | place... | reverse complement strand
CAACGAGGGAGACACCTTCTCTGCACCCGCTTTCCCGTTAGAAAAAGTTAAAGACCCTACTGGAGCCGGTGATTGCTTCGCAGGTGGATTCATGGGATACCTATCCAGATCCGGGGATTTATCGGCAGAAGGTTTCCGACGAGCGACCATAGTTGGCTCAGTAATGGGTTCATACGCAGTCGAAAATTTTGGTAGTAACAGATTTGAATCTCTTGTATCCGATGAAATTGATGACCGATTCAGAGGGATGGCTGGAATGACTTACTTCGACCCGCTTTCCAACGAAGACAAATTACTCGACGACAATCAAGGTTCTAAATTAATAGGAGAAACGCATTGACAACAAATTCTAATTCCGGCGATGTATTAGATCATTCTCTCGCGGGCGCTGGAGTAAACAGAATCAACTGGGCTAGCAGGGAGATGCCGGTTCTAGGACAGATACGTGCACGATTTGCAAAAGAAATGCCCTTAAAAGGGTTAAAAATTGCAGCATGCTTACACGTCACGTCCGAAACAGCAAATTTGATGCTCACTCTCAGAGATGGGGGAGCAGAAATTGCACTATGTGCTAGTAATCCTTTAAGCACCCAAGACGATGTGGCGGCGGCACTGGTCTCAGAATACGGAATCAAAACCTTCGCTATTAAGGGAGAGGATACAGATACCTACTACAACCACATCACCACCGTATTGGAAACAAAACCACATATGACAATGGATGATGGCGCAGACTTGGTTGCAATGCTTCACGGAGAACGCAATGATCTCTTAGAAAATGTGATAGGAGGTATGGAGGAAACAACGACAGGTGTTATACGCCTAAAAAGTTTGGCTGATGAAGGAAACCTGAAATACCCGGTTATAGCCGTCAACGACGCAGACACAAAACATTTTTTTGACAACAGATACGGAACAGGCCAAAGCACTTTGGACGGTATTACTAGGGCAACCAATATTCTCTGGGCGGGCAAAACCGTGGTCGTCATTGGATATGGATGGTGTGGCAGAGGCGTTGCGATGCGAGCTAGAGGAATGGGGGCCAATACAGTGGTTTGTGAAGTAAACCATATAAGAGCATTAGAGGCAGCAATGGATGGCCATCAGGTAATGAAGATGGAAGAAGCCGCGAAACTGGGTAATATCTTCATCACCGTCACTGGGGGCATGAAAGCCGTTGATGCAAAACACGTTCAGGTTATGAAAGACGGAGCCGTTCTCGCCAACAGTGGACATTTCAATGTGGAAATCGACATAGATGGCATCGAGGAACTGTCAGATAGTAAAACAGAGGTGCGGCCATTTGTTGAACAATACACACTATCAGATGGACGTAGAATAAATTTGCTGGCAGAGGGAAGACTGATTAATCTTTCCGCTGCTGAAGGGCATCCCTCAGCAGTCATGGACATGAGCTTTGCCGACCAAGCATTGTCAGCGGAATTTATGGCTAATGAACACCAAAATCTTAAAAACCAAGTATATGTGGTTCCAAGAGATATTGATAACGAGGTTGGTAGATTAAAGTTACTTTCAATGGGTGTAGAAATCGATGAATTGAGCGATGAACAGGAAAAATACTTAAACAGTTGGGATGTCGGCACTTAGACAGTGCCCAACATCAGCGAGCATAACCTCAATAACCCAGGAGTTGACCAAAAATGAGTTCCAGTTTCATGGAGTCCCCTTCGTTCCTTTTTACGTCTGAATCGGTAACAGAAGGACATCCTGACAAAATTTGCGACCAAATTTCAGATGGAGTCTTGGACGCAATGCTTAAGCTTGATCCCAAGGCCAGAGTAGCTTGTGAGGTCTCCTGTACAACCGGGTTGGTAGTGGTAATGGGAGAAATCACCATAAGGGAAGGATACGTGGACATCCCATCCCTTGTAAGAGAAACGATAAAGGAAATCGGTTACACCGACCCTGCTTACGGATTTGATTACAAGTCCTGCGGTGTCATGGTTGCCATAGATGAACAATCTTCTGACATATCTGGTGGCGTAACAACCGCACTAGAAGCCCGAGAAACCAGAGCCGCCGAAGACGAAATTGAAAGTTTAGGAGCTGGTGACCAAGGAATGATGGTTGGCTTTGCATGCGACGAAACACCAGAATTGATGCCTTTACCCATGGCACTTTCCCACCGACTTACCCAAAGACTAGCTGAAGTACGAAAAAGTGGAGAACTGGAATATCTGAGGCCAGACGGGAAGTCTCAAGTTACAGTGGAGTATTCAAAGGGCAAGCCTAAGAGAGTTCACACAGTACTTTTAAGCAACCAACATTCTGAAGAAGTAAGCAACAGCAAAATTGAAGAAGACCTAGTTGAAAAGGTCGCCAAGACAGTCGTCCCGGAGAATCTCTTAATCGATACCCGATTCATAGTAAACCCCTCTGGAAGATTTGTTATTGGTGGACCGGTAGGAGATACAGGGCTAACCGGTCGAAAAATACTTGTAGACACGTATGGTGGTATGGCACGGCATGGAGGAGGGGCATTCTCTGGAAAGGATCCCACAAAAGTGGATAGATCAGCTGCCTACGCTGCCCGATGGGTCGCCAAGAACCTCGTTGCAGCAGGTGTGGCAACCAGAGCAGAGGTACAAATATCCTACGCCATTGGCGTCTCTGCACCTATCTCAGTATCAGTAGAATCATTTGGAACCAACGTCATCAGTAACGAAAATATTGATGGCATAGTGCAAACCCATTTTGACCTACGACCCGGGGCAATCATCAGAGACCTAGACCTCAGACGCCCTATATATAAGCAGACTGCTTCTTACGGACACTTTGGGCGGACGGACTTAGATTTACCCTGGGAAAGAACAAATAAGTCCGATGAGATTAGAAAATATGCGGGGCTATAACTAGAGGCGAATTAGGACAGATGATAGCCACAATTTAAATAGGAGTGGGATGTGTCTATCCGATTCGGTACAGATGGCTGGCGAGCTAAAGTCGAAGAAGACTTCACTGTAGAAAACGTAAAGTTATGCACACAAGCTGTTTGTAACTACTTGAAGTCTCGCGAAATCGCAGACAACGGCCTGATGGTCGGTTATGACACACGACTCAACTCAGCTACATTTGCTGAAGCCGTTTCGGAGGTAGCTGCCGGCAACTCAATACCTGTTATCCTGTGTGATCGCCCTGCCCCTACTCCAGTAGTCAGCTATAACCTTGTAAGGCGTGACTGTGCAGCAGGAATTGTTATAACTGCGAGCCACAATCCTTCTGACTGGAACGGTTTTAAGTTTAAACCTGGCTACGGAGGAAGCGCTTCAGAAGAAATACTGTCTGACCTGGAAACATGTCTTAATAACGTCTTAGAACAACAACAATATTTAAGCATCCCAATCTCCAACGCAGAAAAAATTGGTCTCGTTGAAAGAGTCAATCCCGAACTTTTATATCTCAATCACGTGGCTGGTTTGGTTGACCTGCAGAGTATTAGAAATGCGGGGCTTAATGTGGTTGTGGACTCCATGCATGGAGCCGGGTCTGGCTATATCCATCAACTCCTCGAAGGAGGAACATCTCACGTTACCGAAATTCGAAATGAGATGGATCCAACTTTTCCAGGTATGAAACAACCTGAACCAATTGATCACAATCTCGAACCACTCAAGGAAAAAATCTGGCACACCAACGGCGATGTAGGTTTAGCAACAGATGGCGACGCAGACAGGTTAGGTTTGGTGGATGAAGATGGAAACTACATATCAACGCTCCACACATTCGCCTTGATATGCCAGCATATTTTAGAAAATCTGGGAATGGAGGGAACTCTTGTTAGGTCAATTACCATGACCAGCATGATTAATAAATTGGGAGATCTTCACAAAGTGCCAGTAATAGACACACCTGTAGGATTCAAGCACCTTGGACCCGTGATGATTGAAGAAGATGCGATTGCTGCCGGTGAAGAAAGTGGAGGATACGCCTTCCGAGGACACATACCTGAAAGAGATGGCATTCTTTCTGCGCTTATGATTCTGGACATGATGGTAAAAACTGATAAAAACCCTTCTGAACTAATGCTTGACCTCACAGACCGGGTCGGGCCTCACCATTACAACCGAATTGATCTCACTTTCCAGCCTGAAGAAAGAGAGGAACTTGAGACACGCTTGGCTAAAGCCCAACCAAAAAGAATTGCAGATATGACTGTGAAAAATATTGATACTAGAGATGGTTATCGATACGAATTGGAAAATGGCTACTGGGGCCTAATTAGGTTTTCGGGAACCGAGCCATTACTCCGTGTTTACGCAGAATCGGAATCTCTTGATTCAGTGAATGCCATTTTGGAAGAATGCCGAGACATTGTAGGAGTATAGCGTGAGCACAACCACGCATTCGAATGAAACGATTAGAAAAGTCATTCTCTACTGTCAGCAGCTCTCCAATACCGTCCCCGATAAGCCCACTGCTGATTCGATAATTTCTGTAGTTTCGAAAATACGAGCTCTTCAAATTGACACCTTACAAATGGTAAAACGAAGCCATTTCTTGGCACTTTGGAGTCGTATAGGTACGTATGATGAGAAATTATTAAATGAATTAACTTATAGCAATAACCGTAGGTTTTTTGAATATTGGTACCACGCGGCTTGCATAATTCCCATAGAGGAATTCGGATACAGAATTCCGATAATGAAAAAACATTTTCAAAAAGAAACGAGGCGCTGGCATAGTTGGCCTAACGAAAAAAATAATTCCTCTACGATCACTGAGGTCCTGAATAAAATAAAATCGAATGGCCCACTAAGGGCATCTGACTTCGATGACATCAAAAAACAACGAGGTTCTTGGTGGAATTGGAAGCCTAGTAAAAGAGCATTGGAGTATCTGAACGACTCTGGAATTACGGTAGTAGCAGACAGAATTAATTTTCAAAGAGTCTATGGCCTAACAGAATCTCACATACCAAAAAGTTTAAGAAATAAAAATTACAGTGAACAAGATACTTTCACCCATGACATTGAGATGTCTTTAAAAGCGACTGGAATTTGTAGCCCCAGTCAGGTTGGCAATTACACTCACATGAAACAGGGGATTTCAAAGTCAATCGTTAAGGAAATGATTCGATCAGGCACTGCCATAGAAATAATAGGTCGGGATACCTACGGTGAAGAAATAGATCTATTAATCCATAGAGACAATCTAAATTTTCTGGAATTGGCTGCCACCGGTGCTCTGAATTCTGAAAGAACCACTTTCCTATCTCCTTTTGATAGTCTTTTCTGGGCCAAGGGAAGAGATGAAAGTATTTTTTCGTTCACACAAATACTTGAGTGTTATAAACCTAAAAACCAGAGAAAGTGGGGGTATTTCTGTCTTCCCATCCTACACAGGGGATCTTTGATAGGAAGATTTGACCCGAAGCTGGACCGAAGAACGGGCACTATGACCATAAAATCGCTCCATCTAGAGCCGGAAATTCAACCTGATGAAGAGATGATCTCTAAAGTTACTGAATCTATGAGAGATTTTTTATCGTTTCACGACGCACATGAAATTACTTTTGAAAATGCCGGAAACTTGGAATTTAGGACCCGTCTTCAAAAGGAATTTTAAACATCACAAACAAGTCAAACCAGTCTTGACCAGCCAATTTGGGATTGCCAGAAAACCCTTCGATTAAATAGATCAAAACGTATGTATAATTGCCTTATACAAGCTCACTATTTATTGGGGTAAATGACTATGATTTCCCAATCACCCGAAAGTCATCGGAATAATCATTCTGACGAAAAGTTGCTCATAGTCATCGATGGGCACGCTCTCGTGCACCGCTCATTTCATGCCATCCAGCAACCTTTAACTGTAAGTGCAACGGGTGAAGATGTTCGTGCAGTCTACGGATTTGCCAATGCCTTTATAAGGTCTTTATCCGAATGGAATCCTTCCCATATAGTAATTACTTTCGATTTACCCACACCTACTTTTCGACATCAGATGTTCGATGAATACAAGGCACACAGGCCGCCAACGCCTCCCGAACTTAGAGGGCAATTCGACAGAGTAAGACAACTCATGTCAGCATTCAATGTTCCTATCTTTGAGCTCGAAGGTTTTGAGGCTGATGATTTGATCGGGACCCTCAGCAAGCAAGCTGACGAATTAGAAATTAAGACTCTCATATTGACAGGTGACTCTGACACACTGCAGCTGGTTACTGACAATGTAACAGTGTTAATGAGCTCAAGTGTCCAAAACAGATCTCTGTATGACATCGAAGCAGTAAAGGAACGATTCGGTGGATTAGGGCCAGAATACGTAGCTGAAATAAAGGCTTTGCAGGGAGATTCTTCAGACAATATACCTGGTGTTCCCAGAATTGGAATCAAGACTGCCATCAAACTTCTAACTGACTACGGATCACTTGAGGGAATCTATGAAAACCTTGAAGTAATTAAACCTCCAGGTACAAAGAAGGCACTGGAAGAAAATAGGGACCTTGCTTTCAAAAGTAAAACGTTAACAACGATCGTAAAAGAAACTCCTGTAAAACTTGATCTAGACTCAGCTTATTTTGGAAACTATGACCGAGAAAATGTAGTAGATTTCCTTCGAGAATTAGAATTTATGTCGGTGATTCCAAGATTGCCCGGCGCCCCACCCTCTGATTCTGGGAACGCGATCGATCTTGGCCCCGGACAAATGTCATTATTTCAACAGCCGACTACCGAAGTCACGAAATTTGAGCTGGCGACAACTAATGAAGACCTTCAACGCTTGATAACAGAAATAAATTCAGTTAGTGGATTTTCTTTTGATACAGAAACTACCTCCACGGATCAAATAACCTGCCAATTGGTAGGAATATCTTTTTCTACCGGACATGGAACTAATTGGTATCTGCCAATAGGACATAATGAATCAGGACAACTACCTAAAGAAACCGTGTTTAACAGTCTAAGACCCGTCTTTGAAGACCCTCATATTCCTGTCAGAGCCCATAACGCCAATTTTGACGTAACAGTCATGGAGCAAGCAGGGGTGAAAGTCAAAGGACTCCAATTTGACACCATGATAGCCGCACATGTGGGTGGACGACGCAATATTGGGTTAAAAGAACTTGCCCTAGAGTGCTTTGGTGTTGAGATGACGCCCATAACAGACCTTATAGGCAAGGGTAAAAACCAAATCACCATGGCGGAAGTCCCGATAGAAAAAGCAGCTCCCTATGCTGCTGCCGATGCGGATTTTACACAAAAACTTTACGGCGTGATGAAAGAAGAACTTGAAAATAAGAATATATCTAAGCTATTTGAAGAGGTAGAAATTCCTCTCATCCCTGTACTGGTCCAGATGCAACGTAACGGAGTATCCCTAGACACAAAAATACTATCGGAGATGTCTGTCACACTAGGAGGTCAGCTTCAGGAAATCCAAAGTGCTATGTTTGAACTGGTAGGACATGAATTCAATTTAAACTCTCCCAAACAGCTCAGTGAAATACTGTTCGGAGAACTGAAACTACCTCCTACAAGAAAGACGAGAAGTGGATTTTCGACCGACGCTCAATCACTAGATGATCTGAAGGGATTACTAGACCGAGGTGAATCCGTAGATTCAGACCCAAGATCCTATGAAATTTTAAACAGAATTTTGGAACACAGAGAACTGTCTAAACTCAAGTCAACATATATTGACGCACTCCCCAACATGTTGAACGTTGACACAGGCAGAGTTCATACCTCATACCGACAGACAGGAACTACAACAGGCCGTCTATCAAGTAACGAACCTAATCTACAAAACATCCCAGTCCGTAGCGAATTGGGTAGGCGTGTTAGGGAAGCCTTCATAGCAAGAGAAGGACACTCACTTGTGGCCGCAGATTATTCCCAAATTGAGCTCCGGGTATTGGCCCATTTTTCAAGAGATCCAGGTCTGACACAAGCTTTCCACAATGGCGAAGACGTACATAGCGCAACGAGTGCTTTGGTAAATGAAATCCCTATTGATGAAGTCAAACCAGAAATGCGGAGAATTGCAAAAATACTTAATTTTGGGGTCATCTATGGACTCAGTGCCCATGGCATATCCCGTCAAACAGATCTGACACAAAAAGAAGGAAAAAAATTCATAGATACCTATTTTGAAAAATACCCTGGTATTCAGAAATATCTTGATGGCGTAAAAGCGAGTTGCCGAGAATCTGGATATGTTGAAACTCTCTTGGGAAGAAGAAGGTACCTTCCAGATGTAAACGCTCGCAACTTTAGAATTAGAAGTCAGGCAGAGCGCGCAGCGATCAATATGCCTATCCAGGGGACCGCCGCTGACTTGATCAAAGTAGCAATGATTAGAATTCAAAAACGACTTCAGGAATCCGATATGAAGTCACTTATGATCTTACAGGTACACGATGAATTAATTTTTGAAGTTCCCGACGAAGAAATTCCGCAATTAGAATCGATTCTATCCGAACTAATGCCTTCATCGATTGAACTTGATGTTCCTGTCACAATTGAGATAAAAAAGGGTAAGGATTGGGGAACACTAAGATAATTTTATAAATGTGTTGGAATGTCTCCTAGAAAAGCCGTAATTTAATTGGCACCAAGCTGGAGTTAATATATGGATAAAATAGAAGATGAAAAATTAGAACTTCTCTCACACCTGATTAGAAGAGCCGGATTTGGGGCAACTCGCCGCGAGTTAGAAGATTATGGAAAATACTCATACGAAGACGTTGTAGAGACTCTGGTAACCCCCAAAGAAACCAATTGGATGGGGGATTACCTCGTAAGACGATTTGATGGAGAGGCTTCTGGCATGATAAACGCCCCAGGCTCAGCCAGGCGTTGGATATACAGAATGATGAGTTCCGATACCCCCTTAAAAGAAAAAATGACTCTTTTCTGGCATGGGATTTTCGCAACTGGAGTACCCAAGGTTATTAATGGAAGGGTATTGTCAGACCAGATAGAAATGTTTAGAGATCATGGGCTAGGTCGCTTTGATGATCTACTCCTACGCCTAGCCAAGGATCCGGCAATGATCGTCTGGTTAGATAACCAAGAAAATCACAAGAATTCAATCAATGAAAACTGGGGCCGTGAGCTATTAGAACTTTTTTCCATGGGAGTAGGAAATTATTCAGAAGATGACATAAAAGAGTGCGCAAAGGCATTCACTGGATGGACAATTGGTAACACTGAATACATGATGGTTCGTTCCAAAAGAGATTCAGACTGGCCCTACGGCCGAATAGCTTATCATTTCAAATATCTACCTGACGATCACGATGATCAGACCAAGGAGTTTTTGGGGCACCAGGGTAATTTCAACGGGGAAGACATTATAAAAGTCATATGCAATCGAGAAACTACAGCTAAATTTATAGCGAGACATCTTTACCACTTTTTCGTTGCAGATGAAGTTCCTGTTCCTTCCTGGAACGAGGTACCACCCAGGGATGAGCAAGCTGTCGACGAATTGGTTAAGGCCTACTTTGACACAGATCACAATATTGCAGGAATGCTTTCTTATTTATTCAATTCTGATTATTTCAAGTCAAAGAACGCCAGATATAAAAAGGTAAAAGGCCCAGCTGAATTTGCAGTTGGCCTCCTAAAACTTTCAAGGGAATTTGAGATACCAGACAGAGATATGATTCCCAGATACAGGCAGATTGGATGGATGGGACAGGAGCTCAATAACCCGCCAAGTGTGGAAGGGTGGCACGAGGGACAAGAATGGGTTAATACCGGCTCCTTAATCGAAAGAATAAATTTTGCTTCCGAACTTTTGGGAAATCAAGACAATACGGGAATAAAGGAACTAATAGATACGGTTGAAGAAGTACTCGATGAAAACTCCACTCCAGAAGAGATTGTAGATGAATGTCTAACACAAATGGGATTCCTAAGGCTCTCTGAAAATTCCAAGACCGCAGTAACAGATTTCGCAAATGGAGTGGAAGAAGACAGGGAAAAAATATCTGGTGTAATTAGGTTAATAGGTTCAACGCAAGAGTTTCAGATGTCCTAAGATCATAGAAGATCAAATATTCAATTGAGCTAAAAAATGAAACCCGTACAAACCATCCCTCTAGATTACTATTTAACCCTCGGCATAGTTGCTATGGAAGGTAGAGGATTCGAATATCCTAGTGATTCCTTTGTAGCTGAAAATGACAGAATTTATGTCACTAATAAATCTCGAGACTACGGCGAAAGGGGTGTACGAGTAACTATTCTGGATATGGATAGCGACTATTTTGGAACTTTTGGCCACTATGGAATTTCAGAAGGTCAACTTATTTCCCCGGCAGGCATAACCGGTGACGCGAACGGAAATTTATACGTGACCGATGACTACACCAGCATGGTATCCCAATTTGACCTCGAAGGTAATTTCATCCAACGATGGGGTAGTAACGGGAGCAACAAAGATGAAATGCAGAGT
>Ga0207961_1000600_pt1 | contig 10463 bp, 10 predicted proteins | sample Knorr_S7_td_250__FD_185596 | JGI IMG/M metagenome (GOLD analysis project Ga0207961, IMG submission 185596) | Marine microbial communities from Southern Atlantic Ocean transect - Knorr_S7_td_250_ad_252m_LV_B (SPAdes) (version 2) | ecosystem: Environmental > Aquatic > Marine > Oceanic | place... | reverse complement strand
TCCAACCTAAACCATTAAAATCCTCATAACTCTCGCCGCCCGTTTTACCTTGAATATATATTACTACAAAAAAAGCACCCAAATTCATGAACAAATACATTACCAGATACATCATAATCCCATAGATGCCCTGGTTTGACATTAAAGGTAATGCCATCATCATATAACCGGCGTGAGCGATGCTTGAATAAGCCAGCATTCGTTTGACACTATTTTGCTGAATAGCCACCAAATTCCCAAGTGACATCGTCGCTACAGCCAGAACACCCATTAGTTGCGGCCAAGGTAAGCTCCCTAATGCGGACCATGAGTCATTTATCATTGCTGTACCATCACCCATAACTTGATTGAAAAATCGAATCAACATCGCGAACCCAGCAGCTTTCGGAGCAATGGATAAATATGCTGTTATTGTCGTTGGAGATCCTTCATAAACATCTGGTGTCCAAAAATGAAATGGTACTGCCGAAATTTTATACCCAAATCCAGCCAAAATGAATACGGCTGAGATAATTAATGCTAAATTCGCACCATTTTCCAAACCAGCCAGAGCTTGTCTGATTTCGAAAAATTTGGTTGAGCCTGTTAATCCAAATAAGATACTAAAGCCAAATAACATTATTCCCGATGAGAATGCGCCATAAATCACATATTTCAAGGCAGCTTCATTACTAAGCTGCGACTTTTTTAAATATCCGGCCAAAAAGAAAGACATAATAGATACTATTTCCAGAGATAAGTAAACCATCAGAATATCAATAGCAGACGCCATGAGGAAAAGGCCTAACGCCATTATAGCCAGAATAGAAAAATATTCACCAACGCTGTAGTTTTTCAATTCATCTGTTTTAAAGCTCATCAGGATGACCAATACAGTTGAAAGAAGTATTAACACTTTAAAAAACTGTGCAAAAGGATCCAATGCGATGGTACCCATAAACAGGTCTGTTACTGCACTTCCGCCCATTCTAATAGCAGCCATTGTAAGAATCAATCCTCCTAATACCCACCAGGCAACTTTAAAGGAATCTTCTTTACGATAAAAAAGGTCCGCAACCACAGCCACTAAAACCGTAACGGTTAAAATGAGTTCCGGCCAAAAATAGGATAAGCTATTGAGGTTACTCATTAAATTTCCTACATCAAGTTTACTAGACCGCCAAGTGACACAACTTGATCAATCAATACATTCATCGTTTCACTGATCACATCCAAAAATGGCCGAGGATATATACCTAGAATCAAAGTAATAACAGCCAGAGGTATAACTGTAAAAAGCTCCATACGGTTTATTTCAGGAAGATCTTTATATTTTTCATTGAGTTCTCCAAAGAAGATGCGTTGAAAAGCCCAAAGGAAATAAGCTGCATTCAGTAATATCCCTATTGTGGATATAATTACAATTGTTCTAAAAACAGGGAAAGCACCAATGAAACACATTGCTTCACTGATAAATCCACTAAATCCCGGCAGGCCTAGTCCAGCAAAAAAAGCAAGAGCTACAATCCCTGAATATATAGGCATCTTTCCAGCCAGTCCTCCGAAACCATCGATATCACGATGATGGGCCCGATCATAAATCACACCCACTAAGATAAATAACATCGCAGAAATAGTACCGTGATTAAACATCTGGAATACGGCACCATTGATTCCAGCTTGAGCTGCCAGCAAATTATCCTCTCCCATAGCAGAACCCGCAATCACTGCTGCCATTCCCAAAAGCGCATATCCCATATGATTAATAGAGGAGTATGCCACCAATTTTTTCAAATCGGTCTGAGCCAATGCGCACATGGCTCCCCAAATCACATTAATCAAGCCTAATACTGCCAGCGCACCCGCGAACCAAAATACGCCATCAGGCAACATAGTATAATTAATTCTAAGAATGCCATACAGACCTAATTTTAATAGGATTCCAGCCAATATTACTGAAATGGCCGTAGGTGCTTCAACATGCGCCAAAGGCAGCCAGGTATGGAATGGAAAGACTGGGACTTTAATTGCGAACCCAATAAATAAAAGGACCCAAATAACCTTAATAGCACTCATCCCCCACCACAATACGCCGTTTAAAGCTATTGGCGCAGTTTCCATCAATACCAGCATGTTAAATGTTTTCCCACAGGTAAAGTAAAGAGCAAGAATTGCTATAAGCATTAAAACAGATCCAAAAAGTGTATACAGAAAAAATTTAATGGCAGCATATTCGCGTTGAGGGCCTCCCCACATGCCGATCAGAAAGTACATGGGCAACAACATTACTTCCCAAAAAACATAAAACAGAAAGAAATCCAAAGATAGGAAAACACCCATAATACCCGTATTTAATAAAAGGAAAAGGGCAAAATATCCCTTCACTGCTTTATTGATATTCCAACTGATAAACACACCCAAAAATCCAAGCAAAGCCGTTAGAAAAACCATTGGCAAACTGAGCCCATCCACACCCAGCATATATGAAATATTAAAAGACGGGATCCATTCGGCACTTTCCATAAATTGAAATGTACCGTTGGACCCATCAAATATACGCCACAAGTAAATTGTTAATACCAATTGTACCCCAGTTACTACTGCAGAAACCTGCTTAATCAGAGTACCTTTATCTCTAGGTATTATAATAACGGCTACGATACCTATGACCGGTAGCCAAATGATCCAACTCAGTAAATGATTCATACCTAACCCTTTATGAAAACTTTAAATTGTCTGCATGACTAAAATCACAATTACACCTGCCAGCGCAAATAACATATAATTCTGCAACCGACCAGTTTGAACATTCTTCAACTGATTTCCAAAACCCTGGGCAGTTCTGCCTACTCCATCAACTAGCTTTTGATCTAGACCGTCGTAATCTAATCGCCCTGTTAAAAATGCCAGCCATTTTGTAACACGGCCAAAACCATTAATGAAATATTTATCGTACAAATCCCAATCTGCATAAGCAATGGCTCGGGATAGTTTTAAAACAGGTTGATACAGAAATCGGTCATAATTCTCATCAAAGAAATATTTATTAAGAGATAATTTGTACAAGAAACCCATTTTTGCTGACCAGATATCCGCAGAAATTTTTTTCTTCATATACATTAATGTGGCCATCCCTATGCCAAAACCCGCCACCAGTAATGACAGGGCCATCGCCGGATAATGTGCATGGTGTATACCTTCATAAATTTCCCCTGCTGTGGGATTACCTTTAACTACGGAATCGCTTGCCTGGATCAATTCAGTAAACCAGCCATGATCGGAAAATGGGTTTAAATAGGGCAATGTATAAAAAATGAAAAAACTGAGACTACTTAATAGAATCAATGGGAAAGTCATTGCGCGCGGTGATTCATGAATACCTTTGAATACCTTGGGCATTTTGGCCTCACCATGGAAGGTCATGAAAATAAGCCTAAACATATAAAATGCCGTAATGGCTGCTGCACCAAAGCCGAATAGCGGTAATAGAAAATGTTGTGGATAATGTTGGGCAAATGCTAGGGTTCCAGCTAAAATGGCATCTTTAGATAAGAATCCTGAGAAAAAAGGCACTCCTGAAATAGTCAAAGTAGCAATAGCCATAGTCCAATATGTGATTGGCATTTTAGATTTAAATCCACCCATGTTCCGCATATCCTGGGGATCTGTATCATGGTCATTAAGTTCATGCAAAGAATGATGCATGGCATGAATGACAGAACCCGACCCATAAAATAGACAAGCTTTAAACATAGCATGGGTCAGCAAGTGGAAAAAGGCTGCAACATAATTGCCAACCCCAACTGCCAAGATCATATATCCCAACTGACTAACAGTTGAATAAGCCAATACTTTTTTAATATCATTTTGGGTAACGGCAATTGTAGCAGCAAATAAAGCAGTGAAACCGCCCACATATGCAATAATCAGTAAAGCATCAGGTGAAAATAAAGGAAATAATCTAACAGTCAGGTAAACACCGGCGGCAACCATGGTGGCCGCATGCATCAAAGCTGAAACAGGCGTTGGTCCCTCCATTGCATCGGGCAGCCAGATATGAAGTGGAAACTGCGAAGATTTACCAACAGCACCCAAAAATATACCCACTCCGGCTAAGGTTAGTAGTTGCCCACTGATCATACCCTGAGAAATACCTGAAAACAAATCTTGAAAATTAAAAGAACCAATTGCTGTAAACATGAGCATGATACCGATAAAAAATCCGATATCCCCTACCCTGTTGGTTAAAAAAGCTTTTTTTGCAGCATTCGCAGCAGAATGCTTTTCAAACCAGTGGCCGATCAATAAATAAGAACTAACACCCACTAGTTCCCAGAATATGTACATGGAGATTAGGTTATTGGCTAATACAATCCCATTCATGGAAAAGGTAAATAGTCCAAGATAAGCGTAATAGCGACTATAACGGATGTCACCTTTCATATACTCCAATGAAAAAATATGGGTCGTACTAGATATCAGCGCCACTACAACCAACATTACAATAGTAATATTATCAACCCAGAATCCTAATTCAATTTTAAAAGCTCCTAAATCAATCCAAGAAAATTGAACTTCGTGAGAAAAATTAGGATCCCAGTTCATGAACATATTCATCAGCATGGACAAGGATAAAACAAGCGTGATCAAAATAGCGCCGACGGATACCCAATCTCCCTGACGTGGTAAACGCTTGCCAATAAAAATATTAATAGCAAATGCAACTACAGGTAAAAAGAGAATCAGAAGGCAAAAATCGGTGATAATGTTTCCGGTAATCATTGTCTTAACTGACTCACATCGTCAACGTTAATCGTTTTAAAATTGTTAAAAATATTGATAATAATCGCCAATGCAACCGCTGCTTCAGCTGCGGCCAATACAATCACAAATAAGGCATACACATGTCCAGTGATATTCATACCACCAAACCTTGCAAAAGCCAGAAAATTGATATTAGCAGAATTCAGTATCAATTCTACCCCCATAAGAACTGCTACACCATTGCGGCGTGTAATTACTCCATACAATCCAAGGCAAAAAAGAGCAGCACTGACAAATAAATAATTGGTTAAACTATCCATTAGTCTTCTTTTCTTGAAAGTGTGGTAGCTCCGATCAATGCTCCCAACAACAATAATGAAGCCACTTCAAATGGAAGCAAATAATCCATCATTAATAATCTTCCAATTGTTTCTGTTGTCTGTGCAGGTTCAGTTGCCGCAACTTGATACCATGGTGTATTGATTATCATGAACCCTATACCCGCTAGAATCCCCAGAACAACTGTAGCGCCTATACCTCTTTGAACTGAGGTATGACTTATATTAACTGAAGTGATTTTATTGGTCAGCATAATCCCGAAAACGATTAAAACCAGGATTCCACCCACATAAACAACAACTTGAACAACAGCAATAAAATCAGCCCAAAGAAAAATATAGAGACCGGCAACTCCTACAAATGTAAAAAGAAGGGCAATGGCTGAATACAAAAGTTGTTTACTTTGGACCACCATTACCGCGGAAGCAATAGTTATCCCAACTACAATCCAAAATACCAAATCGACCATTAAGCTTCTGCGTCCGGTTTTGGATTCATTAATTCACTTTTCTGTTCAGATGTCAGCGGCTTAGAAAATTCATAAATCAAATCTTTACGGTCAAATTCGGAAAATTCATAATCAATGGGATGCTTGGGGCTATTGGGGCCACCCACCATATAAATACATTCCTCAGGGCAAGGATAAACACACAGGTTGCAGTAACAGCATTCAGACATATCAATCGTAAACCGACTGACAACCAAGGCTTTATTAGTTCCATTTTCAGTAACGCCCGTATGCCCAATATTCGGAATATCTTCGCCTCGAGTTGGTGCTTTGATGGTATCAATTTTAATACAATCCACTGGACACGCACGTTCACACTTTAAACAACCGATACAATCGTCAATATCCACGTGGAGGCGCGAACGTATGACATTATAGTCTTCGTGCTCGAAACCAATATCCCGTTCGGGACGGGGCCACCGTTCTTCAGGGTATTGAAGCGTGACATTATCCTTTTTGATATTCATCATATGACGCCAAGTGATACCCATTCCAGTTTTTAAAGTGGTGATCGTTCCCCAAATATTTGCAAAGTATTTTTTCATTCTTTTTATCCTAACATTAGATGCCAAATACCAACACCAAAAATATTCACCATAGCAATAGGAGTAAATCCTTTCCAGCAAACATTCATCAATTGATCCACCCGTAACCGTGGAAAAGTCCAACGAAACCAAATCATCACGAAAATCAGAAACATGGCTTTACTCATAAACCACCAAAGCCCCCAACCAGGACTATTAAGGATCCCTGGAATTGGGCTTTGCCAACCGCCCAGGAATGCTGTCACGGCTATACCACTTACTATAAACATATTTGCGTATTCACTCAGAAAGAAAAAAGCGTAACGCATACCCGAATATTCAGTAAATGCACCGGCCACCAGTTCTGATTCTGCCTCTGGAATATCGAAAGGTGTACGATTGCATTCCGCCACACCACTAACAAAAAAGATGAAAAAGGCCGCAAATGTAAAAGGGTTCTGAAAGATTATCCAATTGGGCAAAATACCCCATACAAACCCACTCTGATGTTGAATAATGCCCTGCATACTCAACGTGCCCGTAAGCATGATAACCGCTATGATTGAAAGGGCTGCGGGGATTTCATAACTTACAATTTGAGCTGCGGAACGCATGGCGCCATACAGAGACCATTTATTATTTGAACTCCATCCCGCCATAATTAATCCGATCACACCCAAGGAGCTAACGGCCAAAATGTAGAATATACCAATATTCATATCTGCAATAATGAGATTCTGATTAAAAGGAAGTGCAGCAAAAGCAATAAAAGCACCGATAAATACAATAAACGGTGCCAGGATAAACAGTTTTTTATCAGCCGATGCAGGAATAATATCCTCTTTGAGTATCAATTTCAACGCATCAGCAACGGGCTGCAACAGACCCCATTTCCCAGCATGCAAACCGACCCCTTGTCCCATCGGCCCTACTTTATCCTGCATAAATGAGGAAATCTTTAATTCTCCATAAATAGCCACAAGAGCATAGATAGCAATAAAAAGAAATACAGGAACAGCACAAATTAGTACGGCTAAGATAAAAGCCAATTCAGGAAAGTCTCCAAGTTCGGCAAACCAATTCATAAGATTATCAACTGTCATCGATCGATCTCTCCCAAAACAATATCAAGGCTTCCCAAAATAGCAATCACATCAGAAAGCATCCAGCCTTGAGCGATTTCACCTAATGAACTAAGTGCAGTAAAAGCTGGCGAACGCATTTTGACCCTATAAGGTATTGGTGATCCATCGCTGATGATATAATAACCCAAATCGCCGCGAGGGCTTTCAGTCCTCCGATAAATAGACCCTTTTGGTGGTCGAATCTTTTTCGGAATTGTCTGAAATACATCTCCATCTGGCAGGTCTTTAATCGCTTGCCGTATAATTTTTATACTTTCCTTCATTTCACACATGCGTACCCAATAACGATCAAAACTATCGCCAACAGTACCAAATTCTCCCTCACCAAGCGGTATTTCAAATTCAAACCGGTCATAAATCGAATAAGGTTCATCTTTCCGCACATCCCAGTTCACACCGGAACCACGGAGATTGGGACCACTTACACCAAAATTGATGGCCACATCCGGTGGAAGTACACCCACATCTGCTGTCCGTTCCAGAAAAATCTTATTATGAGTTAAAAGGTCATTGTATTCCTTTATTTTTGGCTCAAAATAGTCCAGAAATCCGATACAAATTCGTTCAAAATCTTTGGGCAAATCATGGGATACTCCCCCAACCCACATATAGTTATAGAGTAATCTTGCCCCACAGGTTAGTTCAAAAATATCGAGAATACGCTCCCGATCACGAAACATATATAAAAATGGTGTAAAGGCACCCACATCCAGACCATATACACCCAGAGCCAAAAGGTGGCTCGCAATCCGATTTAGTTCTGCCATGATCACACGGATATATTCCACCCTTTCGGGCACTTTAATTTCCATCAATTCTTCCATGGTTACTACATATCCAAAATTGTTGTTCATGGAAGCGATATAATCACAGCGATCCGTAAAAGGGATTACCTGTTCGTAAGTCACATTTTCACTATGCTTTTCGAAACAGCGGTGTAAATAACCAATGTAAGGCTTAATCTCGGAAACGATCTCACCATCTGTCCACACCTTTAGACGAAGTACACCATGGGTACTAGGGTGCTGGGGCCCGATATTCAGAACCATCTGATCGCCCTGGACTACTCCCATTCTTCTTCCTTTATCTTTGGAACGACTATACCGTGATAGGTTTCTTGAGCTTCATAATCTTTTCTTAGAGGCCATCCTTCCCAGTCTTCAGGGCATAAAATTCTTCTTAAATCCCGATGGCCTTCATAAATAATACCAAACATATCATAGGTTTCCCGCTCGAACCAGTCACCGACTCGCCAAACTTGTTCAATAGAAGCAACCTTTGGATTATTGCGATCTAAACTAATCACTACTTCAATTTTATGGCGATGCTCCATGGAATGAAAATTATAACGAGACTGTAAAGGACCATCTTCACCTGTGTCAATCCCAGTTACACATTCCAGTTGATCAAAATTAAGGCCAGGGTCGTTTTTTAAATAGGTGGCAATCTCCAACCACTGATCCGGTTTTAATTCTATCTGACTTTCCGCAAGTTCTTCATTATCAATAACGGAACCGGGGAATTCGCGATCTAGCGTTTCCTTTATCTCTGTAGGGGTCATACAGACTTTCGTGTCAAAGGACGTTCAGCCTGTATCTTTTCTTGAAGTTTAAGCAACCCTTCAATCAATGCTTCGGGTCTTGGCGGACATCCGGGCACATAAACATCCACAGGTACTACAATGTCAACACCTTTCAATACATGGTATCCGTGCTGCCAGTAGGGTCCACCACTTGTAGCACAACTGCCCATGGATATAACATACTTGGGATCCGCCATTTGCTCATACAATTTTTTCACGCGCAGTCCCATTTTCATTGTGACTGTACCCGCCACAATCATGACATCTGCCTGGCGAGGAGATGATCTGGGAATCATTCCAATCCGCATTAAGTCATGACGACTGGCAGCCGTTGCCATCATCTCAATGGCGCAACAGGCTAAACCGAATTGAAAAAACCAAGGTGATGTGGATCGCGCCCAGCCAATCAACTTATCCATAGATGCAACAACAACATTATCTTGAAATTTATGTTCTAAAACACCCATTAAATTTCCTTTACAGTTTAAAGTTCTTTAGTGACCTATTTGGCATAACGCCCACGACCATACTTTACATTGTATTTTACCCAATCTAGATCTCCCTTTTTCCATACATAAGCTAGACCAATTATCAGAATGAAAAGAAAAATGCCCATTTCTACGAAGGCAAGCATACCCAGTTCAGTAAAAACAACGGACCAGGGGAAAAGGAAAACGACTTCCACATCGAATATGAGAAATATAAGTGCAATCACATAAAAACGAATATTGAATTGAACCCAGGCAGACCCCTCAGACTCTTCCCCGCATTCATATGTTGCCAGTTTATCAGGATTAGGATTGCTGGGAGCAACCAATTTCTGAATAAGCAAGGGTACGTAGACAAGCACAATACCCATTAAGATAAAAATAAATATGGTTCCGAAGTCGCGATACATTGATTTTATAAGCTCTTTTGAAGACGACAAATATAGAATACTCTACGAAGATTGGTCAAGGTAAACTTCACCAATTTTATCCTATTTTTCCGACGGAAAACAGGCTACTTAATTCGGCAAATAAATGTGAAAATGTTAAAGAGGATAAACTCTAATAGTGAATATGCTTTTTAAGTGTCCCCTCTTTTCCCCCAACCCATTTTTTGTCTTAGGGTCTTGAAGTAATTGGAATCTTCAAATGCGATCATACGAATTTCAAAAGGGGCCTTTTGAATAAATATTTTTGACTCTGGACTTAAATATTCGTTGACCTGTCCATCCACCGCAAAGGCGATTTCATCAGTACCATCATCCAGAAATTTAATCTCTAAGTTTTGGCTGGAGGGCAATACAATTGGTCGCAATGAGAGTGTATGCGGACTGATAGGAGATACCACCATGGCATTCATTTGTGGTATCATAATGGGGCCGCCAGCTGATAGTGAATAGGCTGTAGATCCGGTAGGTGTAGCGACAATCAAACCATCAGCTTTATAATCTGCAACATAGTGATCATTGGCTGACAGTTGCATAGTGATAATCCGATGAGATTTACCTCGGTCAATGACAAAATCATTCAAAGCATAAAATATTTGTGGACCATTACCATTGATGATCTCAGCTTTCAAAATCATTCGTTTATGCAAAGAAAAATCTCCCGCTACAACCATATCTAAACGCTTAA
>Ga0207961_1000594_pt1 | contig 10520 bp, 14 predicted proteins | sample Knorr_S7_td_250__FD_185596 | JGI IMG/M metagenome (GOLD analysis project Ga0207961, IMG submission 185596) | Marine microbial communities from Southern Atlantic Ocean transect - Knorr_S7_td_250_ad_252m_LV_B (SPAdes) (version 2) | ecosystem: Environmental > Aquatic > Marine > Oceanic | place... | reverse complement strand
ATGATATCTCAAAATATCAGTTAGATTTTGTGCGTCAGCGACTCCTCCCGCTAATGTTAGGCCAGCATGATCATAGATCTTTTGAATTTTCATCGTATTATTATTGGCAATAAAATATCCAGCACTTGCCCTCATGTCAGCACATAAAACAACACCATCTGTTGCCTTAATCCCTACAGTAGTTGTTCCATGTAATATTTTTTCTTCAATGTTTGTCGACATAATAATACCTCTTATGAGATGTTTTGATTTTATTCATACCCTTTTAAATAACTTTTTGTCTGTAGTCAATTAATAAAAAGTGATTAAAATGAAAAAACCTATGCAGTCACACACAATGGAATTGCCTCGTCGAATTGTTGTAGGGGGGAAAAATATTGATGGTATAGGTAAGTTTCTAAAATCCTTAAAAAATACAAAAGAGGTTTCCATAGTTTCAGGAAATAATGTTAAAAAAATAGTTCAAAAAAAAATTAACAGATCTCTTTCTGCATCAAAAATTAAAAAAACTTGGTACTTAGCTGACAATAATAATCTAAAAACAATCTATAAAATTGAAAAAAAAATACGTCAAAGTAAAAATGATCTAATAGTTGGAATTGGTGGTGGACGTTCTGTAGATATAGCAAAGATGATTGGTTTTGATATTGGTAAACCGTTTGTTAGCGTTCCAACATCAGCCTCACATGATGGAATAGCTAGTCCGTTTGTTTCAATTAAGGGGGAAAAACCTCATTCAATGGTAGCTACAGCACCGCTTGGAGTTTTTGTTGATGTAGACATTATAAAAAAAGCGCCAAAAAAATTACTCGCAAGTGGTTGTGGCGATCTTGTGGCAAAAATTACTGCAGTACGAGATTGGGAGCTTGGTAGAGATAAAACTGGTGAATATTATGGAAGATACTCTGCTGATCTTGCATCAATGAGCGCAAAATTCTTGATTAATAATTCTGCGCGTTTTTCAAAAGAAGGTTTGGATGTCCGAGAAATTGTGGAGGCATTAATAAGCACTGGTGTTGCAGCTTGTATTGCAGGCAGTAGTAGACCATGTTCGGGTGCGGAGCATTTGTTTTCTCATGCGTTGGATAAATTAGAACCAGGTGTTGGCCTTCATGGTGAAAAATGTGGTATTGGTGCGATTATGATTGCAAAATTGCAAGGACAAGACTGGAAAACAATTGTCAAAACATTAAGGTCTGTAGGCGCTCCTACTACTGCAAAAGAAATAGGATTGAAATCTAAGACAATTGCAAAAGCTCTAACAATTGCACAGTCACTAAGGCCTGAAAGATATACAATATTAAAGGAAGTTAATATGACTGAAAAAAAAGCAATCACATTAGCTAAAAATACTAGAGTGCTTTAGTTTGCTATGTTTTTTTAGTATCTTTTAGTTCTTTTTTTGCGTCAGTCGAGGTTTTTTCTTTGGGTTTTGTTTTTTTGTTTTCATGCGTTTCGACGAATCTAATTTTTTCTATTGTAGTGAATTTAAAAATATCAGATTGTATGAAATGCTTCATTAAATGTAGTCCTTCAACACGAAATATTTCTTGAGGAATCGTGATATCAATAACTTTTCCGTTTTTATCGAAAGAGATTTCCTCATCTTTTACAGGTAGATGTCGTTTTAAAATACCTGGTATTTTTTCTTCATCAGATTTTAATTCCTTTAAGACATTTACATCATAAAGAATAATTTTCCCAGCAAATCTGTGATTATAATCCATTTGTACTCTGCCAGATCCTATGAATCTCACCGTTCCTTTTTTGTTGTCTACCTCAATTGTGTCACCTATTGAAACTTTTTCTGCGTCTTCTCCCAGTTTACGTAGTGGAATCATTCTAACTTTGCCTGGATCTCTTTCACCAAATCCTTTATCGGCAGAAACCTCAATAGTTTTTTTATCACCTACTGAAGTATTTTGTAATGCCTCATCAAATCCCTTAACTAGCCATCCTTCTCCGATCGAAACAAGTTTTGGTTGATATTTGACATTATGATCATGGAAAGAGTGTTTTTTGGCTTCTTCCTCAATTGTTGTTTCAAAAACTTCGCCTGAATCTTTTATTTTGGCAGTATAATCAAGTAAAATTAATGAGCCTTTATTGAACGTCAATGTATACAGCGTTTTTGAATTTCCTTATATAAGTTAACGTGGATTAAAGTTCTTTTAATTTCTCTTCTGCAATATTGAGACCAGCTTTTGCATCTACTTTGTAACCCATCATATCTAATGTAGAGGCAATAGAAGAGATTGTTCTCATAACATGATATCTTTGAACTTCGCCCATGCAACCAACACGGAAAACTTTTCCTTTCAAATTTCCAAATCCTCCCGCAACAAGAACTCTAAATTTCCGTGCTAGTGTATTTCGGAATGTTTTGTCTTCTAAACCTTCAAGATAGTTCAATGCAATGACTACTGTTGAACGAGAATCTTCTTTTGCAAATGGTGTTAATCCTATTGTACTTAAACCTGAATAAAGAGCGTCTGAACAAATTCTGTGTCTTCTGATTCTGTTGTCTAAACCTTCCTCTAAAATCATGTTCATAGCTTCTCTGTAAGCATAAAGCAATGGTAACGCAGGAGTAAACGGAGTATGTTTTGCCTCTTCATAATATTTGAAGTAACGGGGTAAGTTAAAGTACATTGTATTAGGCGGATTTTCAATCATGTATTTTTTAGTTCTCTCATTAACAACTATCGGCGATATTCCTGGTGGTGCTGCAAACGCTTTTTGTGCACCGGTCATTGCTATATCAACTCCCCATTTATCCACTTTGAGTTCTTCTCCCCCTACTATTGAAACGCCATCCACAACATAGTAAGAATCATTTCTGGAAGTAAGATCTTTTACTTTGTCAAGATAGTTTATCATGGTTCCAGTAGAAGTTTCGTTCCATACACAGTAGAATGCCTTTACATCTTTGTTATTATCAAATGCCTCTTTTACAGCTTCAAAACTAGCATTTTCTCCAGGTGGAGTTTCAAGTTTTATGGTAGTTGCTCCAGCCCATTCTAACATTTGTGATAATCTACTACTAAATTCACCATTTACCGGAATGATGACTTTGTCGCCTTTTTTTACAAGATTTACAACACCAGCTTCAACAGCACCAGTTCCAGATGCAGAAAGACATACAGCTTCACCATCTGTCATGAATACCTTTTTTGTTTTTTCGACACAATCCTCGTATAATTCCACAAAATCATCACTCCGATGATTAATCATTGGTACGTACATTGCACGCATAACTCTTTCAGGGACATTTGTTGGTCCCGGCAGCATTACTAAATATTCCAAATAATTTACCCGATAAGATTCACAACGGGCTTTATTTATAATTAAAGATTTTTCAGGCGTTCTTTCGCATTGATTTTCTCTAAGACATTTTGTGCCCCTTTTGGAACCAAATCTTGCCAGTTTTTATCATCTAGAATTAGTTGACGAATGTTGGTTCCCGAAAATTTCTCACGCTCTTTTAATGGGACAGATACAACGTTACTCTTATGTTTCTCAAACAGAATTTGTGTAAATTCGTCATTTGTAAAAACTAGATCATATTTAGGTACAATACTATCAACATGAAAAGCCCATTTCTTATGGTTGTCAACGTCGGGTATATTGAAAATCCTGATACTGTTAATTATTGAAGGTTCAATCGATGAAATAATCATCTCTCTTCTCTCATCAATTGAAAAAGGATTTCTTATTTCATTATGCTTATTAGAACTGCCAATCCCAATCCAAAGATTTTCTACTTTTGATAGCCCAAACATAACAGCATCAAGATGCCCTAAATGGAATGGTTGAAATCTACCGATCAGCAGTCCGTCCATAAAACTATACCTGAAATATTCTTTAAAAGATGTTCTCAAACTCCAGCATCAAGTAGTGCTGCAAAAAATAACACTGCTACTGAAATTACTACAGTAGTTTCACCTAGGATCATGCCTTTTTTGTTTAGTTTTCCTAATTCGCTGTCTGGAATTTGCTTTGCGGTAATTTTTTCTTCAATGTCTTTACTGAATATTCTAATGTGAACAGCAAAAGTGATAATCAAGGCAATAACAAGAATGATTTTTGTAATTAGGAATGTCCCATAACTACTTGCGAATAATATTTCAGGGCTTTGCAGTACTAAATGAGAGTTGTAGATGCCTGTGCCTATCAGAATTATAAGTGAAGGAAGAGCGATCTTGTTGAATCGTCTACCTGTCTTTATCATTAGTAGTAATCGTTCTCCTGTAGAAAGTGACATTTTCTTCAAAAGTGGAGCCAAAACAGCACCAAGAAATATTGAGCCGCCTACCCAAATTGATGCACTAAGTAGGTGTATCCACGTAATTATGGTTTGTTCGATTGCCATAAAAATTTGATTTATGTTTTAGTTATTAACTATATGAATTCTGACAAGGTTTTTTAGTAATACGAAAAATGAGAAAATGCTTGAAACTACAATCAAAAATGATTCTATACGTAGCAATTATTGCATTACTTGCGTTTATGGGTGGTATAGTATATTATTCTTCTTTCGATTTTCCTGAATTAGAAAAATCTGAAATCCGACTATCAAGTGTTGAGGTAATTGAAGTAAACGAGTTTGAAAATTATATAATTTTGAAACCTGTGTTTGGTATAAAGAATAATGGCGAGAAGACAGTTACTATTCCTCTTCTCTCATACAAATTCTATGCCGACGGACAATTTATTGGAACAGCTAACTATTCAACAGAAGACATACCGTTGACTGGTAGAGCACTGTTAACTACTGGACTAGAAGTTCCATTTACTACTAAAGTTAAAATTAAACTAACCGAAGAGATTGAAAATGAATATATGAAAATTGCAAATGGTGAAGATGTTGAGTATAGTGCAAGTGGTGTATACACTATACAAACTGCTTGGCAGACAATTGATGTAGAATTTGAAAACTTGTCGAGTAATTGGTTAGAATCAGAAGCTATCCATGAAATAACAACAGATGGCTGATTAAGTTTAATATGAAAAATGGGCCGAGAGAGATTTGAACTCTCGACCACCGCCGTGTCGAGGCGGTATCCTAACCAACTAGACCATCGGCCCGTGTCCTTGAAGAAATATTTCGGATTATTAACGCTTTAGGGAGAAAAAGGCAACTAAGCTTAAATTATTACATGTGTTTTTTCTGCTGGGCTTGTGGCGCAGTATGGATAGCGTGGTAACCTCCTAAGTTACAGGTCGAGGGATCGAAGCCCTCCAAGCCCGTATTTTAGTGAAATTTAGATGCTAGTTTATAACAAATTTCAAAACCTATATGACAAAAGTTTCTACATGATTCATGGAAAAATCTTCTGATGATTGTCATTGTGAATGTCATCTAGGTGGTGCTGTTAGCTGTCCAGGCTGTAAAAAAAATCACCATGAAGTTTGCAAATGTGAAGATTGTTAAACTAGCTTTTTTCGTTGGTTATTTTTCCGTCAGAAGTATAAACTAATTTTTTAGTAGGTTTATGATCGTGCTCCTGTCCATGCATGTAATCTGCACTTCTTTGGGCTACAAAACAAACTATAGTTAAGAACCACATGATAGGCACTGCCATAATAAACACTAGATCAAATACCTGATCAAGCTCAAGAAACATAGGCCAAAGTAAAGTCAAAACTGATGCAAAAACAGCACAAACAACCGTTGCTAAATGATTATACAGAAGCCCCATGTATTTCAAAAAAACCTGAAGAATATAACGGTAATGACAATTTTAAATGATATAAAATAGGAATCTAGCCCAAACGCACTATTCTTTTGTTTTAGATGATGGGATAGATGAATGAGTTTCTGATTGTAAAATCTCAATTTTTGCAACTAATTCATTTCTCAAGTCTCGGGCAACGCGTCTTACTGTAGGTCTTGGAACCCCTAACTCATCAACAACCTTTGTGTAAATATCCTGCTTGTCTTTAATGCCCTTATCAAGAAAAGAATTGATTGATTTTTTAATCTCTGTGCTTTGATTTGGATGATTCACAAAAATGGTTTTCTGTTGTTCTATATAAGACTAGTTTCTAAAACTAAGCCGCAGATAATTTTTTATTATAGAGGATTCTTACGGGGAAAATAAAAACTTGGATTGAACCTAGTGTTTTTATGAACCCAAAAGATTCTTATGATAAAATAAAAGGACATAAAAAATGACCGAGGCTCTTATAGAAACAAATTTTGGTAATATAAAAATTAAATTACTGCCTGAAATTGCTCCGGAAACAGTTAGAAATTTTGTAACATTAGCCACATCAAATTTTTACGATGGAACACTGTTTCATAGAGTAATACCAAATTTTATGATTCAGGGTGGGGATCCTAATACTAAGGAATCTGACAAAAGTGTATGGGGGCAAGGAGGTCCCGGTTATAATCTAAAAGCCGAATTTAATTCTAGGTCTCACCTTCGTGGAATTGTATCTATGGCACGAGCGTCAGACCCAGATAGCGCAGGTTCGCAATTTTTCATTGTAACCTCTGATAGCACATTCCTTGATAAACAATATACTGTGTTTGCTGAAGTTGTAGAGGGGTTAGAAATAGCAGATAAAATTGTCAATCTTCCAAGAGATGGTAATGATTGCCCCAAAGAAGAAGCAAAAATGCTTCGAATAACAACTTCTGATTGATGTTTATTTTACTATGTAATTAGTTTGCTAGTAAAGCTTCCTTCATAAAGTAAAAACTTCTGTCGTCTTGCTTATTTTTTAAAAGTTCTTTATTGAATGCCATCTTAGCAAGGGTTTTTGACACATCTAATAAACTAGCAATCCAGCCGTGTTCTCTCAATTCACTCACAGTTTCAGACACTGTTCTAGGCTGATCAAAAAAAGGGCTTTTTGATAAAACAAGAAGTTTTTCTCGCAATCCACTTAGTGGGACAGAAACTGGCTCAGAAAATTCAGGTTCATAAACCTCTACATCTTCAAGTGAACTTAGAGTATCTGTTTCCTCCATATTAGTTAGTTTTAGCTGGTGGTTAGGAAGCATTCTACCTCCACATTCTTGCAGGTGTAAGGCAATATCTTCAATAACTTTCCCTATAGTTTGATTGTCTACATAAAAATCTCTTGAATCTATTTCAATTTCGTCTTTGCCTATCCTTAATTTTATTTTAGCCAATAATATGGCAGTAGTTATTTTTCATTTATTCTGTTAGATCTAAGTAGCTTAAAGAAAGCATCAAAAATTTTAAACATTATTGTGCATGTGAAAAGGATTTATACGAAATAATAATTTCAGGAATGATGCTAACTGTATTTGGTTCTGTCGCTTTTGATACTATAGGAACCCCAACCAAGGTTTTAAAAAATGTGTTAGGTGGAGCAGCCACTTTTGCTAGCATTTCAGCCAGTTTTTTTGTTAAGCCAGGACTCATTGCCGTAATAGGAAAAGACTTCCCAAAAGAATATTACAAAATTTTATCAAAACGCCTTGATTTAAAGGGGCTTTCTATAAAAGATGGCAAAACGTTTCGGTATTCTGGTGCTTATGATAAGACTTTAAGCTCCAGGAGAACGCTTCGTACAGATCTAAATGTGTTAAAGAACTTTAAACCAACTGTTCCTGATAGCTATAGAAAATCTGAATTTGTATATCTTGCAAATAATGATCCTGACCAAAACACTGCGTTAATAAAAGAATTTGATAATGTCAAATTTTCTATGTGTGATACTGTTGATTTTTGGATTTCTACGAAGAGATCATCAGTAATTAGGATGTTCAAGCAGGTTGATGCTGTGGTAATTAATGATGAAGAGGCAAGGCAGCTAACTAAAGAATTCAATTTAATCAAATGTGCAAAAAAGATCATGAGTTGGGGAACAAAATATGTGGTAATAAAAAAAGGTGAGCATGGTTCGCTTTTGTTCTTTGAAGATCTCATTTTTTCTTCACCCGCAGTTTCTCTAGAAAATGTGGTGGATCCTACAGGCGCTGGTGACTCGTTTGCTGGAGCTATGATGGGATATCTGACTAGCAAGAAAAAAACAGATCTTGCATCTATAAAAAAATCTGTGGTTTTTGGAAACGTAATGGGTTCATTTGCCGTTGAGGGTTATGGTACTGAAGGATTATTACGAGTTAAAAAGTTCGACATTAAAAAAAGAATGTCACAGTATGAAAAAATGGTCTCTTTCTGAAAAGTTATACGTGTTAACAATCTATGTTTAATTATGGAAGATAAACTGGATGAAATTTTTTCTCTTCAAAAAAGTTATGAGGAAATGATGAATCTGGATAGATACCCTGAAGATGTTGAAGGAAAGATTTCTGCTTTGTGCACTGCAATAATTCATGAGGCAGTAGAACTTCAACGCACAACCAACTGGAAGTGGTGGAAAAAACCTGTGCCTTTTAATCAAGATGATGCACGAGAAGAATTGATAGACATCTGGCATTTTCTAATTCAAGCCTCAATTGAACTGGGCCTAACACCTGATGACATTCTAAAGGAATACCAAAGAAAGAATGCAATTAACAGACAGCGGGAAAATGATGGGTATTAATTTATTTTTTATTACCAAACACTCTTTGCATCTTTTCTAAATCTGACGTTCTTACTTTGGGATGTATTGGTAGACAAAGAAGGTGAGAAGATGCCCACTCCGTATTAGGTAATTTCTTTTTGGTTTTATAATATGGTGTTTTGTGAATTGGAGTAAAATAATAAGCAGTAGCTGCTATTCCTAAGGAGTTTAGTTTTTTCATTACTTTATTTCTGTTTTTATGAGCAATGGTGTACAAATACCAGTTTGGTTTCTCATGTTTGCGCTGTCTTGGCAGAACAACATCACAATTTTGTAAAAGCTCGGTCAGAATTTTTGCGTTTTTTCTTCGTTGCTTTAAGAAAAAAGGTAATTTTTTCATTTGAATTTTTCCTATTACAGCATTAATTTCAGAAAGGCGAAGATTAAGTCCAAGCCTAGTCATAAGATTGTTTTTTGTGTAGCCATGGTTTCGTATCTGTTTTAGCTTTTCACATAGAATTTTGTTATCTGTCACAACAGCCCCACCCTCTCCAGATGTAGTTACCTTAGTTCCATAGAAACTAAAGCAACCAAGGTGAGAAAAAGTTCCTGAATGTTTTTGCTTGAATTTTGAGCCAAGTGATTGTGAAGCGTCTTCAATGATTTTGAGATTATTCTTTTTTGCTACTTCGATAATCTCTTCCATATACGCAACATGTCCGTATAGATGAACCGGGATGATTGCCTTGGTTCGTTTTGTAACTTTTTTACTTAGATCATCAGGATCCATGGTATAATTTTCCCTTACAATATCAACAAATACAGGCTTAGCACCAACGGCTTTAACTGAATTTGCAGTTGCAACAAAAGTAAACGAAGGAACAAGTACCTCATCACCTGGTTTGATATCAAGTGAATACAGACAAGCTTGTAGTGCTGATGTTCCAGAATTCACAGCTATTGTAAACTTTGATTTGACAAATTTTGAAATAAGCTTTTCAAATTGTTGAACATGAATGCCACCATCAAACGATGATGAAGTAAGTGACTTTTCTGATAAAACATGTCTGACCGCCCGTATTTCTTCATCATCAATGTCAGGAATATTTATAGGAATTTTCATTAGCACGTCTGATGGTTGTTTCTTTAATAAGTTTCATTAAGAAATTCTAGGTTTTTATAATAGATTTCAATTACGCAATAAATGAAAAGGCGGCATCTGCAAGAACATGACAGACAGTATAGAGTATTTCTCTATATTTTCTACGTATCTCTTGTAATGATGGCTTCCATAACATTCTTCGGTGTTTACTCTATGACCCAAGAATGGAACGAAAATGGTACATATGTAATGGGAGAAGTTCTAGTACAAACACAAGTACCGTTTGAAAACTTTGCAAATCTATCGACTTGGCTTTTCTTCTCTACAGTCATAGGTTGGTATTGCTGTTCCAGAATTGGTTGGAAGAAAACAACCAATTTGCGTTCTTATAGAATGGCACTTCTTCAGCTAATGTTACTAGGGTTTACCATAATCTGCTTGTATGAAGTTTTTTGGAGTTTTACAATATTGAACGCTGAAATTACTGCTCAGTTAATCTTAACCGGCGTTACGCCAGATATTGATGCGCTTGCAATAGAGTATCCAGACGTCCTGCGCCCATGGAATTTAATTTTTGCAACAAAGATTTGGCTTGCTGGTACTATAATTAGCGGTCACGCATTCTATCTTAGTACAAGACCAAGAAAGACGTTAGAAGAATTAGATTCATAGTTTCTTGCTTGTAGATTTTATGATACTAGGGTTAGAAAACCACAATCTGCAAACTTTATAGGCTTTCAAAAAAAATCCAATTAAAATGGATGCTACTGAAAAAATTAACCTAGTCTTAAGACCCCCGACGGAAGAAGTCGTTACTCAGGAAGAATTGTTAGAGCTTTTCAAAACCAATTCAAAGCCAAAGCACTACATCGGCATTGAAATTTCTGGGTTTTTGCATTTGGGCAGTCTGATAACCACTGGCTTC
>Ga0207961_1000588_pt1 | contig 10562 bp, 10 predicted proteins | sample Knorr_S7_td_250__FD_185596 | JGI IMG/M metagenome (GOLD analysis project Ga0207961, IMG submission 185596) | Marine microbial communities from Southern Atlantic Ocean transect - Knorr_S7_td_250_ad_252m_LV_B (SPAdes) (version 2) | ecosystem: Environmental > Aquatic > Marine > Oceanic | place... | reverse complement strand
ACTTGCACTCCAAAAACGAAAAGTATCGGCACCTGACTTTTGAATAATAGGTAAAGGATCTAATGCATTGCCCTTACTTTTACTCATCTTCATTCCTTTCTCATCTAATCCATAGCCCATAATCCATGCCTCAGACCATGGTTTCTTACCTGTCAATTCTTCACATCGTAAAAGCGTATAGTATAACCAAGTTCTTACAATATCTTTTGCCTGTGGTCTTATTCCTGTTGGATATGTTTTTTTAAAGAATTCATTATCCACGTTGAATTTTGTAATAAATAATGGTGAGACACTCGAGTCCATCCATGTATCAAATGTTCTTTCCTCACCAATAAATTCAGTCTTGCCACATTTTTCACATTTATCGGCAGGGCATTGATCTTTCCAAGGTCGGTAATATTTTCCAGGTTCAGGAACAAATGCCTCTGAACAATTCTTACAATACCAAATTGGAATTTCTGTTCCATAATACCTTCTCCTTGAAATAGGCCAGTCAATTGAAATTGAGTCAAGCCAATTCATTAGAATTTGTTTGTGCATCTCGGGGTAGAATTTGATCTGAGTTCCAGCCTGTTTCATCTTTTCAACAGAATCTTTTTGCTTCAGATAATATTCTTCCATTGGAATAATCTCAATTGGAGTTTTACTTCTTTCAGATAATGGCGTCCTGTGGGAAATATCTTCTATTTTTTCCACAAATTCGGCATTTTCCAAATCTTCGATTATCTTTGTTCGTGCCTGTTTTGGTTTTAGACCCTCGTAATCTCCTGCAGCTTTTGTCATTCTACCATCAAGTCCAATTGCCACCACTTCCTCTAGTTGCAATTCACGAAATAGTGCTACGTCGTTTTGATCACCATAACTACATACCATAACAGCTCCCGAACCAAATTCCATTTTTGCTGAATGATGAGGTTTAATTTCAACTTCATTATTTGTTAGTGGTATAATCAATTTTTTTCCAATCAATTTTGAATATCTAGAATCCTCTGGATGTACAATTACGGTTTTACATGCACAAAGTAATTCAGGTCTAGTACTGGCAATGATAATTTTGTCAGATGTATCTTTAATGAAAAATTTCATGTAAACTAATTTAGTTGAAATTTCATCATATACAATTTCTGCATCAGCAATTGTTGTCCCAGATACCCAATCATAGTTATTTGGCCTTGTTGCAAGATAGATAACTCCTTTTTTCCAAAGTTCAATGAATGTAGATTGTGTAAATTTCCTATACTCTTCACTATCTGTTCGGTAATAATTTTTAAAGTCACCGCTTATTCCAAGACTTTTCATTATCTGAATCATTTCAGCTTCCAAATCATCTAATGCATTTTTACATAGCTCAAGAAACTCTCCTCTTTCAGTTTCGCGCATTCTTATATTGTGTTTTTTTTCTGTGTACAGTTCAACAGGTAATCCATTTCTGTCAATACCTATTGGGAAATACACATTCTTTCCAGACATTCTTGCAGTTCTTGCAATCATATCTATCTGAGCATAGTGTGATGCTGCGCCAATATGCCATGGTCTTCCTGAAGGATATGGTGGTGGCGTATCTATTGTATAATTAGAATTTTGGATTACAAAATCATTTATCCCTGTGTCATCCCATTTTTTTAAAATTTTTTCTTCAAGAATTGGCTCCCATGCTTTTTCAGTAATCTTTGGCTCCATATCTAAAACTTTGATCTTTGTCTATAAATCTCTAAAGTGATGTAATAACTGGTATCTTATCTAGATATTTTGCAAGATTGATGTCATTCTTAGTAATTCCACCTGCATCATGTGTCATAAGATCAATTACAAGTTTGTTGTATACATTAAACCACTCTGGGTGATGATTCATCTTTTCAATTTCTGTGACTGCAATTGTCATAAACTGCCATGCTCCATTAAAGTCGGCAAATTCAATCTCTTTATGTAATTTACCGCCTACTATAGTCCAACCATTCAATTCTTTTAGATTCTCTTGAATTTCTCCATCTGAAAGCTTTTCCATATTCTGTGGATATCTATGAACAATAATAAATTATGCAATTTAGTTTCCAAAACTGTGAATCAACTACTTGATGAAATTCAACATGTTATCAAAACTAGCATATTAGATAATTCTGTTGGCGTTGCCTTTTCAGGGGGAGTAGACAGTACTCTTATTGCAAAACTATTGCATGATGCCGGATATGACATACATCTTCTTACAACTGGTTTTCATGATTCACATGACATTAATTTTGCAAAAGAAGTTAATGAAATTCTGAAATTCAAACATAATATTTTAGAAATAGAACCTAAATCTTTTCAAGAAACAAGTGAAAAAATTCATGATATAATTAAAACAGATAATCTATCTTGGAATGAGAATTCTATTGCATTTTATTATGTATCAAAATTGGCAAAAAGTTTAGGTATTTCTAAAGTTATAACTGCAAATGGAATTGATGAATTATTTTGTGGTTATAATTCATATCGTGAAGCCATTAGTATTAGCGAGAATGAAGTTCAAAAAATGATGGATCTAAAGTTAAAAAATGAGAAGGACATGATGATTGCAGTAAATAATGTATCTTCAGAGTTTGGAGTTACTATTGTTCAACCACTGTTAACTGATTCCTTCATAGATTATGCAAAAACAATTCCAATAACTAAAAAAATACATGGTCCTGATGACTTACTACGTAAGCATGTTATACGTGAACTTGCAATAGATTGTAATGTACCTAAGATTTCTGCATATAAACAGAAAAAAGCATTGCAGTATGGAACTAAGATTCACAAATCATTATTGAAGTCTAGGAAAACTTCTTAGAATACAATTTGACATGTTTGTTTACATTATCAATAATTATGAGTGATGCCCCAAGGTGATTTTCTGCAACAAATATTGATTTTATTTCTTTATCTGACAGGATATTAGAAATAGATTTATCGTTTAATAGTGCGTCAATATAGTTAATTTCTTTTTTATGTGCGTCAAATGCAACTCTCTGTACATCCCGATATGCCTTGAATCGTGGCATGCCTTTCTTGATTAATGCCTCTAAGACAAACTCTGCAAAAATCTGACCTTTTGTAATGTTAAGATTATCTTTAACTCGTTTTGTATTAACATGTAGATTTTCAACAATGCGAATCATAGTTTCCAACATTTCATCAACAAGAATTGATGTCATTGGAATAACAAATCTTTCATTTGCAGAATTTGATAGATCTCTCTCATGCCACAAAGGAATATTTTCAAATGATGTGCTAACTTGACTTCTTAGAAGTTTTGATAACGAAGATATTCTTTCACTTTTAATTGGATTTCTTTTAACAGGAACTGCACTACTACCCATTTGGCCTTTCTTGAAGTATTCTGCCACTTCGCCAATCTCTGTTCTTTGTAAATTTCTAACTTCTATAGCAATCTTTTCTAGAGTTGCCCCTAAAAGCGACAAATGAAACACATACTCTGCATATCTTTCTCTAGGAATAATTTGTGTAGTTACTTTTGCTGCAAAAAGTCCAAGTTTCTTTGATACTTTATCTTGAACTTTTACAGCATTTTTGCCCATTAATGAACCAGTTCCAACAACACCAAGTGTTTTACATATTAGAATTCGTTTTTTGATTTCATCTAATCTTTCCAAATGTGTCGACATTTCAGCAGCCCAATTTGCAAATTTTAGTCCAAAAGAAATTATGCTAGCGTGTTGTCCATGAGTTCTTCCAACTGCTGGAACATTTTTGTATTTTATAGCATTCTTTGCAAGAATTAGCGATAATCTAGAAACTTTTGGTTGAATTATTCTTAAAGCATCTTTCATTTGTAATGAATTACTTGTATCAACTAGATCATTACTTGTCAAACCATAGTGAATCCATGGTCTCGATTCTTTTTTACATTTTTCTGCTAGTGCTTCTACAAGTGCTGCAGTATCATGATCACTTTTTGCTTCTAATTGTTTAATTCGTCTGTTTGTGATTTTACCTGATTTTGCAATTTTTGCAATATCATTAGCAACATTACGTGAAATTATTTTAATTTCGCTTTGTGATAGTGCAGCGGCTGCTTCAATTTCTAACTGATAATCTATCTTTTTTTGCTCACTAAATATTGCAAGCATCTCTTTTGTCCCATAACGACCACTATCTATAGGTAGAATTGCCAATGTATTTACTCAAATTTGTACAAAAATAAATCTATGTTTACCTAAAATAGAGAATTCGAGTTTGCACCATCAAAATTAATTGTTGTGCCTGAAAGATATTTGATATTATTTTCTATAATTGATTTTACAAAATTTCCAATTTCTTCTGGGTTTCCTAAGCGTTTCATTGGAAGTGTGTCTACAAATTCATCTACATTATCAATTAATTCTTTAGTTCGATCTGTGTTGATTGGACCTGGTGCGATATTTATGCAACTAATTTCTCTTTTTGCAAATTCTTTACTTAGAATTTTAAAGACACTAGAAAATGCGGCTCTATATGCACTTGAAATAATAAGTTTAGAATTTGGTTCTTTAATCACATTTGATGTTATTACAAAAATATATCCATTGTCACTGATTGAAATGTGTTGTAATATGGTACAGAATCCAAGAAATAGTTGGTTATGATATTTTTTCCAGTCTTCTTCCGAAATTTTTTTAAATTCAAGTACAGGTGGTCCTCCTGTATTGAGTACAAGAATATCTGTATTGGAATAGGTCTGTAAAAATTTTCTTACACTTTCCATATTTGATGTATCAATATCAGACTTGGATGCTGCAATAACATCAATATCAAGTGTTTTCAGTGACTCTGAAATCGCCTTACCAATTCCTCTAGAACCACCCAATACAATTGCTTTTTTCATATAATTATTCATATTATCATTTCATTTTAATTTATTCAAGAGTATTGAATTTGATTTAAATTGCCTCTACCTGAACTTTGTCCATCTAATTGACTGACTTAAAACCAAAAAAAATAGGTGATATGGAATACCAAATAGAAGCTGATCCCTCTCTTGGAATGAAGGTTCCTGTAACTATCTATGCAGATGAAACCTTAATAGAAAAAATGATGACTGATAGAACAATTAAACAAGCAATTAACGTTGCAACTTTACCTGGTATACAACAACATTCTGTAGTATTGCCTGACGGTCATGAAGGTTATGGTTTTCCTGTTGGTGGTGTTGCAGCAATGGATGCAGAAGAAGGAATGATTAGTCCTGGTGGGGTTGGATATGATATCAATTGTGGTGTAAGACTTTTACGAACAAATCTTACTGAAGAAAATGTAAGACCAAAACTTGGTGAATTAGTCAATGATCTTTTCAAATCAATACCATCAGGAGTTGGTTCTAAAGGTGCTGTTAGATTAACTCAATCAGAACTTGATGAAGTTCTAGTAAAAGGTGTAATGTGGGCTATCGAGCATGGTTATGGTACTAATGATGATGCAGATGTTTGTGAAGAGAATGGGCAGATGGCAAATGCTGATCCTAACAAAGTTTCTGATAAAGCAAGAAAACGTGGTGCACCACAACTTGGAAGTCTTGGCTCTGGAAATCATTTTCTTGAGGTTCAACGAGTTGAAGAGATTCATGATGAAGAAGCAGCAAAAAGAATGGGAATTCAAAAGGGCAATGTAACAGTTTTAATTCATTGTGGCTCCAGGGGATTTGGTCATCAAGTTTGTAGTGATTATCTTAGAATATCAGAGCAGGCTCAAAAAAAATACAACATTAGTCTAGCAGATAGGGAATTAGCTTGCGTGCCAAACAGATCTGATGAGGGAGAATCATATAGAGCAGCAATGTTTGCAGCATTAAATTTTGCATGGAGTAACAGACAAATGATTACGCATTGGACAAGAAAATCATTTGAACGAGTGTTCAACCAGACAGAATCTGATCTTGATATGAAATTAGTGTATGATGTTGCACATAACATAGCTAAAGTTGAAAATCATAAAATAGATGGCAAAAATAAATCAGTTGTGGTTCATCGAAAAGGGGCAACTAGAGCATTTCCAGCAAATTTGGAGGAAGTTCCAAGTAAATATCGAGATTTGGGTCAACCAGTTCTAGTACCAGGTTCAATGGGAACTGGAAGTTGGATTTTACTTGGAAAAGAAAATTCTATGACCAGAAGCTTTGGATCCACTGCTCATGGTGCAGGTAGAATGATGTCGCGTTCTAAAGCAAGGAGAAATTTTACAGAAGAACAGGTAAAAAAATCCTTAAACGAAAAAGGAATTTTTATCAAATCACTTACACGTGATGGAGTGGTTGAAGAGACACCACAGGCATACAAAAATGTTGATGCAGTGGTAAATGTTTCACATGAACTAGGGATAGCTACTAAAGTAGCAAGATTGGTGCCAATTGGTGTGATTAAAGGATGACAGAAGAAGATAAAGAATTAGAAATTTTAAAAGCAAAGCGTTTAGCTGAAATGGAAAAAAACCTTGCACAACAGAATGATCAAGAAGAGAAAGAAACTATGAGTGGTAATAGTGACCAAAACAAACTTTTGCCAAGAGAGCAAATTATAAAAAAACTTGGTTATAGAGGACTTGAAGTACTATCTAATGCAGAATCCCAATTTCCAAATGAAACAAAACTTGTTGAAGAAAAATTAGCAGAATTAATTCAATCTGGTGAAATTGATGAAGTGTTAGATGGTGGTAAATTATTGACACTTTTTCGCTCTGTAGGAATTCGTGTTAGAATGGAGAATAAGATAAATGTTGAAAAAGATGGAAAATTTGTATCAATTTCAGAAAAATTTGTTAAACAAACAGATGATAGTAGTTTTGAGGGAGATGAAAATTAATGGTATACATTCTAGAATTTAGTACAACAAAACTTGTTGAGGATAAAATCTTAGTAATAGATGCAATGAATAAGATGCAAAAACTCTGTAAACTTTCTGATGGTTATGCTGTTAGTGAACCAATATCTAAATTTGGATGGACGTTTTTTTCAATTGCACTTCATTCTAATTTCTATCAAGCAATTTCACATGAATTTGATGATGTGATAAGAAAAACAAAAGGAAATAAACAAGAAGAAAAATTTGGAAATTTTATGAGTGGTTTTTTTGAATCACATGGATGTAAAATTAGAGTAAAACTTGTAGATGAAATAATCTAAACTCTTCTTCCTCTTTTTCCACCTTTCTTTCTTGTAGTGTCATGAGGTATTGGTGTAACATCATCAATCTTACCAATCCTAAATCCTCCTCTTGCTAGAGCTCTAATAGCAGCTTGTGCACCAGGTCCTGGAACTCTAGAACCGACTCCCCCTACTGCGCGTACTCTAATGTGTAATCCTGTTATTCCTTTTGTCTTTGCACCTTCTACAACAACATTCGCTGCTTTCATTGCTGCAAATGGCGATGATTGATATCTGTCTGCATTTACATGATGGCCCCCAGAACTAATTGCAAGAGTTTCTCCACCAGTAAGATCTGTAATATGAATAATTGTGTTATTGTAACTACTAAAGATATGTGCAATTCCCCATTTATCCTGAACTTTGGTTTTTGGTGAAGACTGTATATCAGATTTTTCTTCATTTTGAACTTTAGTTTTATTTTCATCTTCTGAGACAGATGTTTCTTCTACTTGCTCAGTTTTTTCTTTAGTTTCAAGTTCCAGATTTTCTGTATGTTCGTCACTAACAGTTTCCGTTTCAGACAATGAAAATCCACAATTTACTGGCTTTATAAAACAATACATTTCAAGTATTGCAATTTTTCGTTTGTTTCACCACAAGATTATTTTTAGATATTATTCTAGGAATTTCTTTGGAAATGCTTCCAACCTTTGTCAGAAATTGTAGAATATTTTCCATTTTTTGCAAATACTACTTTTTTACCTTTTCTAACATATCCAATTTCAAAAATATTGATCTTATTCTTTTTAGCAATTTTGTAAACCTTTGACAAATTTTTAGGTGATACAGTGCATACCAGTTCAAACTCCTCACCACCATTTAACACAAATTTCTCAAACTTTAGTTTATTTTTCCTTGAAAAATCAATCAAATCCGAGTTTACAGGAAGTTTTGTTATTACAAATTGCTTTTTACTTTGATCAGATAATTCATTCAGGCATGTTGAAAGACCATCACTAGAATCCATTGATGATGAAATTAAATTTCTAGATAAATATCCAAATTTCAACCGGGGAATGGGCCTAGAAAATAATTTTTTTGATTTTGTAAGAAATTTTTTTGTAGTAATCCTCTTTTTACCCATAATGTCCAATGCAGCTGCTGGGTATCCAAATGGTCCGGTTGTTATTATCATATCACCTACCTTGGCACCATTTCTAGGAATGATTTTGCCTGGCAGTCCAAATAATACAGAATGAATTACAATTTCTTTTCCCTCATTGGTATCTCCTCCTAATAGTTTTAGATTGAATTCTTTGCATGCGCTAGTAAAACCAGATGCAAGTTTTACTACTTGTTTTTTTGAAATATTTTTTGGTAATGTTATTGAAACAATACAAAATTTTGGGATTATTCCTTTTGATGCAAAATCACTAACACTTGAAACAATACTTTTTCTTGCAATATCTGAAAAATTACTTTTTGGTGGAATATCTGTACTCTGAACTAATGTATCAATACTAGTAGCACAATTTCTTTTTCCAAGTAAAAAAATTTCTACATCTTCAGCAACAAATTCTTTTGAATTTTGTTTTTGAAAATACCTAATAATCTGACTTTCACTTAATCTCTTCATAGCTCTCATTTAGTAATCTTCTAACATCTTTTTGTATACTAGTTATTGTTGATTGATCATTTGATTCAATGGAAATTCTAATAATATCTTCAGTGTTTGATTTTCTAATAAGCGCCCAACTATCATCATTTATTTTTATTTTTATACCGTCAAGCAAGTCTAATTCATATTTATTTTCTAACTTGTTGACTAACTTTTCCATTATTTTATCATGAGATTTTGCTGGAAACAAGACTTTTTCTCTAACTTGTTTATATTCTTCAAATTTTTCAATGAACGTATCTAAATTTTGGTCAAGCATAGTCGCGACTAATCCTGATGTTAAAAGACCATCTCTGCAAAAATTAAATTCTGGTAAAATAAATCCGCCACTACTACCTTCTCCACCTGCTTGAGCATTTTTTTCTTGTATAGTTTGCATTACATTTGCTTCTCCTACCTTAGATCTCCAAACACTCCCACCGTTGTTTTTGATATATTTTTCAATTCCTATGCTACTATCAGTACTAAGTACAAATTTTTTATATCCAATTTGCATTGATTTTACTACACCAAGACCTAAAGTAATATCTGGTGATTTCTTTTTCCCATTTTTTACTATTACTAGACGATCAGAATCTAAATCAAATGCAAATCCAACCTCCTTCGATTTTTTGATTAGTTCCTCAAGTGTATCTGTTGTTGGATCTGGCCCCCTTGATGATACAAGTAAATCCTCATTTATTGCATCTACTTGACAACCAATTTTTTCAAGTAGTGGTTGTGCAAAGTTTTTTGCGGCGCCACCACCAATGTCTATTGTTACTTTTGGATTATTTTTTACATCACCTACAATTTTTGCAGCATCTGAAATATACCCTGACTTGATGAATTCTTCATTACCGATTTTTGAACTTAAAATTTCTTGTTTACCACTAATCATATTCAATTCTTCTGCATTAATTCCTCGTCCATTCAAGATGAATTTTAGACCGTTCCATTCAATAGGATTATGAGATGATGTTATCATAATTCCAGAGCCAAATTTTCTTGCTTCTCTAAATACAATAGGCGTTGGTACAATTCCCAGATTGTATACATCTATCCCAGATTGCATTAATGCAGCAGTCACATAATTCATAATTATTTCGCCTGAAGGTCTAGTGTCTCTTCCAATCACACATTTTCCCGATTTAATTATTGATGAGAAATTTGTAGTAAATTGTAAAATATTTGCTGGTCCAAAATCATTTCCAAATATACCTCTTATTCCAGATATTGATATTTTCACTATTAAAAATCACAAAGGCTTTTTATAAACTCTAACTGCAAATCGTACGTGCCTCGATAGCTCAGCCTGGTAGAGCGAACGCCTCGTAAGCGTTAGGTCGTGGGATCGAATCCCATTCGAGGCTTGATAAAATTTAGAAAGAAATTATTTAATGTATTTAGGAAGTTTAATCTACGAAAGTTTCAATGTCTTCTTGAAGTTCTTCTCCAAGTCCTAGCCACCAATCATTCTTTTCTTCTGACATACTTCAAAAATTTCTATGTTTAGTCCTTTATAGATCTGCCGGTGCAATTTTGGCTGAGTAACTAATCTATTATGATGAATTTTTTTCATCAAGTTTCTTTCGTTGTCGTTTGCGATATAGGATAACTGCTAATGCTCCTATCGCACATCCCCAAAAAACTGGCCATCGAAGTTCTGAATCACCCATGCCGAGAAATGAGACAATTGTTCCCCCTATGAGAGCAAGTCCAACTACCTCTAATGCTTTTGTCAACCTATTGAAGATAAAACAGATAAATGATTTAATGATTTAGATTGAATATGGGCAAGTACCT
>Ga0207961_1000586_pt1 | contig 10577 bp, 10 predicted proteins | sample Knorr_S7_td_250__FD_185596 | JGI IMG/M metagenome (GOLD analysis project Ga0207961, IMG submission 185596) | Marine microbial communities from Southern Atlantic Ocean transect - Knorr_S7_td_250_ad_252m_LV_B (SPAdes) (version 2) | ecosystem: Environmental > Aquatic > Marine > Oceanic | place... | reverse complement strand
ATATTTGTTGAGGACATTCAAAAAAATCACACCACAAAACTTACCATGGATGATATAAAAGTTGATTCTGGTTTAGACGAAAGTCTTTTTCAAGAAAAGAATTTAAAACGTCTACCTCGAAATTAATTTTCTGCATATCTAGATTTAATATGCGTTATCGATATATTTTTTTAATCCTAACGTGCAAAATACTGTTTGGTCAATTATCCATTACAGGATCATTGAAGCCTACTGGCATGTTTCGCATTTCAGATCAATCGCGAATGGATCTTCCTTTTCGTCTGGCTGAGTTAAAACTCGGTTATACAATGGGCGATTTTGATTTTATGTTGAATTCTGCCGTAGAATATCGCTGGGGGGAAAATAATCCTGTATTTGATTTGCGAGAAGCATATATAGTTTGGTTTCCTAATTGGGGTGAAGTCAAATTTGGGAAACAGATTCATGCCTGGGGCGTTGCTGATGGTAATAATCCTACCGATAATCTAAATGCCTATGATTATTATTTTATGTTTTTACCAGGTACGGATAGAAAGGTTGGGGCTTTATCTGCAGCCATGACAGTTTATTCGGGAGATTGGCAATTGGAAGGTGTAATCATTCCAGATCATATACCAAACCGCATGCCATTTAATGAACCAGATTTTCCGTTCCAGATATCAGAACCAAGTAAAAGTGATGCTACTGATAAAACCTTACCTTATGAAAAAATCGAAAATCCAATTGAATACGGGTTAAGGTTAAAAACAACGGTTGGGGAAACGGATGTTGGGATATCTTACTTTAATGGTAAGGACCGTTCTTTCAGTCTTTTAGGGGTAGATACGTTTAATATTATAAAGATAGATCCAAAAATTGGCTATCGTGCAACATCAGTATTTGGATTAAATATGGTAACTTTTATTGATGATATCACCATACGAGCCGAGGTCGGATATTTCACTACTGAAAATAATTATCAAGAATCATGGTTTCAGTTTTTTGAGACCAAAGCAGAATATGTACAATATGTAATCCAGTTTGAATACCGTTTAGTGAACTCATCTACCATTGGTGCACAATTGATTGGTAATCATGTATTAAATGCAGTGGGGCAGACTGTTGATTTGTTAACAATGGATCAGACAACACTTAATACTGATAATTTTATTCCAGGATTAGGGACGCCCTTTGCCATGATAGCTGAACAATCGCTTTCAATTGTGGGTAGTGAAACGTTTTTTGATGAAAGCCTGGAATTAGGTTATAACCTATTAATTAATTTGGAGGAAAAAGGCCAAATGGTTGGAATAAATGCAGCTTATTCATTGATTGAAAATTGGTCTATAGATGGATCGGTCAGTTATTTCAAAGGGGATGATAAACCGGAAAACAGTTTTAAGCAATTAGAAGACTTCTCTCATTTCCAGCTGCAGTTATCTTATAGTTTCTGATTAATAATTATAGTCAATATTTGCCCATAATTAGCTAAAATAAATTATGAGTAAAGCTATTGTATTACTTAGTGGAGGCCTCGATTCAACAACAGTTTTGGCAATCACACTTGATCAAGGTTATGAAGTTTCAGCGCTAACCTTCAAATATGGTCAAAGACATGATTATGAAATTGATTGTGCAAAAGAATTAGTTGCACATTTTAACATAAAAAATCATTATATCATGAATATAGATTTAGGATCCATTGGCGGGTCTGCATTGACAGATGATTTGGATGTTCCAAAAGATCGTGACCTTGATGAGATGAATTCAGATATACCCATAACCTATGTGCCTGCCAGAAATACAATATTTTTATCGTATGCATTGGCATTAGCAGAAGTGGAAGGGGCGTTTAATATATTTATCGGTGTTAATGCCTTGGATTATAGCGGCTATCCCGATTGTCGGCCCAAATATATTGAGGCTTTTCAAAAAATGGGCAGGTTAGCAACAAAATCTGGATTAGAAGAAGAACAGAAACTGCAAATTCATACACCCCTTATTGAAATGACAAAGTCAGAAATAATCAAAGCCGGGACAGCGTTGGGTGTGGACTATTCCAAAACCCACAGTTGCTATGATCCGATTAGCAAGGGTAACCCCTGTGGAAGGTGTGATGCCTGCCAGTTACGGTTGAAAGGTTTTATGGAAGCGGGTGCGGTTGATCCATTAAATTATCCAGAAATTCAGCGGTGACTTATAGTATTAAAGAAACTTATTTGACCATTCAGGGTGAGGGTGTCTATACAGGCCGAGTAGCGGTATTCTGCAGATTCGCTGGGTGTAATTTATGGAGCGGTCTGGAAGAAGACCGCGCAAATGCTGTTTGCCGTTTTTGTGATACAGAATTTGTTGGGATAGATGGCCCAGGTGGTGGAAAATTTGATAGCCCCGAAAATTTAACTAACCATATTTTATCATTCTGGAGTGGGACTGATAAACCATTTGTCGTTTTCACTGGTGGAGAACCACTGTTACAAATGGATGACGAACTTATAGAGGAACTTAAAAAAGGGCATGTTGAGATAGCCATTGAAACAAATGGCACATTAATACCGCCTGATAGCATTGATTGGATTTGTGTAAGCCCTAAGCAGGAAGCAGAATTATTAGTAACAAAAGGGAATGAATTAAAAATAGTTTATCCTCAGGATGGGTTAGACCCGAGTAACTTTTTGGGCTTAGATTTCGATGTATTTTCACTACAGCCTATGGATGGTCCTGAATATAAAGATAATCTTCAACAAACGATGCATTACTGTCGCACTCACCCGGAATGGCGGCTGAGCCTACAAACGCATAAATATTTACAGATTCCTTGATCTAAATATGGAAATATATAAAAAGTTTTCTTTCGATTCAGCGCACTATCTACCGAACGTACCGGAGGATCATAAATGCAGACGTATGCACGGGCATACATTCAATATAGAAATTCATATAGGTGGCCCTGTCAACCGAGAAATTGGCTGGATTATGGATTTTGCTGATATAAAAACCATATGTGATCCTGTCATTAAGCAATTGGACCATAGGGTATTAAATGATATAAAAGGGTTGAATAATCCCACTAGCGAAAATCTAGCTAAATGGATCTGGGAAAAGGTAAAACCCCAACTTACTGGTTTGAAAAAAATTATTGTCAGTGAGACCTGTTCTACCGGCTGTGTATTTAGGGGGCCATGAAGAATATACTTATAGTTGATGATGAGCCGGATATTCGTGCGATACTAAGGTATAATTTGGAAAAGGAAGGCTTTGCTATCACAGAAGCTGTAGATGGGAATGATGCATTAGATAAACTTTCTAAAGATTTGGATTTAGCAATTTTAGATATAATGATGCCGGGTAAGGATGGCTATGATGTATGCCGTAAAATTCGCGAGCAAGGTAATACATTGCCGATTGTTTTTCTTACGGCAATGGACCGTGAATTTGATGAACTAAAGGGATTGGAAGTAGGCGCTGATGACTACGTCAGGAAGCCATTCAGTCCAAAAATGCTTATTGCCAGGATCAATGTAATATTCCGCAGAATTGATCAAATTAATTCCAAGGGTACTAGTATTTGTTTTGGTGAATTGGAAATAAATACTTCTACATATATAGCTCAACTTGATGGAGAAGAACTACACTTACCTCGTAAAGAGTTTGAATTATTGGCTTTTTTCATGAGTCAACCAAATATCATATTTAACCGCGAGGAACTTCTTAACAGTATATGGGAAGAAGATGTTTTCGTAGTTGATCGTACCATTGACGTTCATATTAACCGAATTCGATCCAAATTAGGTCCCTATAAAAATTGGATTGAAACGGTAAAAGGCATTGGGTACCGCTTTCGTCCAAAGATTTAAATCTATATACCGTATCAAATAGTGAGACGGATACAGTATAGATTACTGGCAATCATTATTTCTATTGGACTAATAGGAATAATCACACCAATACTATATACAAAATCATTGGCCTTGGACCAAACCCAGGAAGGCATCATTGATAAACTGCGATCCCATGCTAATACAATTCTGGTTTATAGCGATCTAAGTAAAAAAGATACTTTTCAGGGATTAGCTACTGAATATTCTAATGCATCCAGTTTAAGGGTAACATTAATAGCGGCTAATGGAACAGTGATCGGGGAATCTTCTTTATCAAATAAACTACTATCTCAAATGGATAATCATATTGAGCGACCTGAAGTCATTGCTGCTCAGGAATTTGGGGAAGGGTTTGCAACCCGTTATAGTAATACCTTAAAAACTGAATTCATCTATTTTGCAAAAAAAGTGGACCAAAATTATCATGGATTCAAATATGTACGTCTGGCGCAATCGTTAAAATCAGTAACGGATCTAGCCGGTACTTATCGTGAATTTTATTATTTAATTATCGGGTTTATGATTCTTGTTATTATTATAGCCTGGTTCTTATTAAAGAATTGGTTAACTGATCCAATCCAAGAACTTACCCAAGCTGCAGATGATATTAGTAAAGGGGATTTAAGCCGGAGGATTAGTATAAACACCGGTGGGGTAGAAATTGATGATTTGGCAATAAATATGAATCAAATGGCGATGACGCTTGATCAAGATTTTAGACGTATCAAACGCATGGAAAAAGTACGTTCTGAATTTCTAGGGAATGTTACACATGAATTGAAAACGCCTATTTCATCAATATCTGGCTATATTGAAACACTTCTTGAAGGTGCAATTAAGGATGAAAATGTAAATATCGATTTTCTTAATAGAGCACTTGAAAATGTAAAGCGATTAGAAGAATTAGTTACGGATCTGGTGGAAATATCCAGGATTGAAACTGGCGAATTACAAATGAATTACGATTATTTCAATATTTATACTTTGTTAAATGATATACATAAAGATGCTAAGCAGAGAAATAGTAATAAAGACATAAAGATACAACTAGAAGTACCTGATAAAAAATTATTCATTTACGGTGATGAAAGTCGGTTAGAGCAGGTTATTGATAATTTATTATCCAATGCAATGAGATATACAGATCAAGGGCATATCAGAATAAAGGTTATACGCCGTGATAACGAATTAGTTTTTTCAATTATAGACACAGGTATTGGTATATCAAGAAAATCAATCAATCGAATTTTTGAGCGATTTTATCGAGCAGATAAAGCAAGGGATAGAAGAAAGGGAGGGACAGGCTTGGGGCTGGCAATTTCAAAACATATAATTGAAGCCCATGGTTCAAACATATATGTGGATAGTCTTGAAGGAAAAGGATCTACCTTTTCTTTTGGTATTACAACGATTAGCCCTTAATGGTCTTCCAATTATTTTTTTACTTTATATCCAATTGAATCAATAGGGTTTACGATTGTAGTAGTAATATTTTTCAAATGGCTGCCAATACGTTTAAGATAGCGAGCATATAATGCTATGGCAGCTGCTTCTGATCCAGATTCGAATTCGAGATCCCCTGCAATTATATTGTTGACTATTCTATCGGATGCCCCAGTTACTTCTTCTTTTATACCTTTCAGTAAGTTACGAGCAATTTGTATATCCTGTGTTTTAACCGCATCTATTGTAAGATCAAATCGTTCTTTAACTGCTTTTTCAACACCATGGAGGTCTTTGTGAAGATGTTTCGTATTTAGCGCATCTGGATAGTTGATGGCCAGATCAAGAATATTTTTCGAATAATCACCGATTCTTTCAATATCTACGATCATGTTTACCATAACCATTAAACTAGTTATATCATGTGTACTTTGTTCAAGTGAATAATGTGTAATAATTTTTCTACGGACTTCCCGATGAAAGGAATTTATTTCTTTATCACGGTTTTTCAGTTGCTTCAAGACAGAAAGGTTTTCCTGCTTTTTTGACTTCTTTACTGCTTTATTAAACATATTACGCGATAGATCTAACATTTGTAATGATTCATCCCAAGCCTGGGAAAGTAGATCCTCTTTACGCCAGAAACTTATTAGATCTGTAAATATCGACATAATTTAACTCCCTAGAATAATGATTATTAATGGTACTCCATAAAATATTAATAGTAAATAAATAATTGGTAGTACCTTGTTTTTTAAAGCCACATTAGCTATCCATTCAGCGAATTTCAATGGCAGATCTCGTAAGAGTGGATTTAAATAAATAATTATAATACCAAGCAAATTGAAAAATAGATGACTGAAGGCCGCAACCATTGCAGTTACATTAAGCGTTAATGATGCCAGCAATGCTGTTATTGTTGTTCCAATGTTTGCTCCCAATGTAAACGGATATATTTGTCGAAGGGTAAGAACCCCCGCGCCGGCTAATGGAATCACTGTAGAGGTAGTTATTGATGAACTTTGTACCAGAATAGTTAATAGAATACCAAAAATGATTGCTCTTAAAGCCGTTTTAAATATATACTTATCAAAAAATTGTTCTACGCGACTAAGAACCAAGCTTCTTAGTAATTTAACGATTGCAAATAGCATACCAAATGTAAGTAAAACACTTAATACTATTAAAAGGGTGTTACTCTCAAAACTGATAGCTTCTATTTGTTTTGCACCCCATTTAATAGCTTTTTTAATAGGACTATTAAATACTTCATCTGAACTAATAGTACCAAAAAGTAGCTTACCAAGACCTGTGGCAGCTTTTTCAAGAATCCCAAATGCAATTTCTAATGGAAATAGGATTATTACTGCGAGTAAATTGAAAAAGTCATGGACTGTTGCTGCGGAAAATGCCCTTCGAAATGCACTATCACGATTAACATAACCGATTGCAACGACTGTATTGGTCACTGTTGTTCCAATATTTGCACCCATTATCATAGGGACTGCGCCGGAAATTGTCAACGCTCCGCCACTAACCATTCCAACGATGAGAGAAGTTGTTGTAGAAGAACTTTGAAAAAGGGTCGTGGCCAAAATGCCAATAAATAATGCGATAAACGGATTACTAGTTGTTGTCATTACTGTTTTTGCAAAATCTCCGCCAAGGTATTTGATACCCATGGAAAGACCTTTAATTCCTACCAAGAATAAATAAAGTGCGCAAAATACACCGATAATCCTCAGAATAGCATTATATCTATCGTTAGTCAAAATATTAGAATATTATTTATTAATGGAATGTAATTGAATTAGTTATTCTAGATGTGAATTCTATACTTCTTACAAGATATTATTTCTTAGAACCGGTATTTAAAAATCAACAAATTGTAAACAGAATTGATATAGCTAGACTAATTACATTATAATACTTAATTGGAATTATTTTATTCGTGTGCTTTAATTTTAAAAAGCAATTCGTATTGTTCTTTAGTCAGATTTCCAAACTTTACGCCCTTTATTGCGATTTGGTAATCTTGAAGTTCTTTAAAATAGCGTTTAGCTTTAACCTTTTTCTTGTCTGTATAATTTACTCTTTTCAATACGTAACGCATGGTGTTTAAACGGGCGATCATTTTGTTATCACTGTTAATTAAAATCCAAGGAGCATGTTCCGTAGAGGTTTGATCAAACATTTGTTCCTTGTAGCGAGTATAGAGATGCCAGTGTTCCATTGCTTTTAGATCATTGTCCGTAACCTTCCAATATTTTAATTCACTACTTTGTCTTAAGAAGAATCTATACTTTTGTGTTTCTTGTGAAACAGATAAATAAAATTTGAATAATATTAAACCATCATTAATTAATCTATTTTCCCAATCATTAACATTGTTTATAAAATAGTAGTACTGATTTTTTGAACAGTAACCCATTGTGGGTTGGATAACAGCGCGAGAATACCAGGATCGATCAAAGAATACAATTTCCCCGTCATTTGGTAAGTGCTTTTTATAGGTACTAAACCAGTTCCTATTTTGTTTACGTGTAGGAACTCCTAATTCGACAACCCTTGTTTTTTTGGGCATCATGTGTTGAATAAATCGCCTAATAGTAGATCCTTTTCCAGCAGCATCGCGACCCTCAAGAACGATAGCTATCTTTTTCTTCTCTTTAATCATCCATTCCTGCATCTTCAGCAATTCCACCTGAAGTCTATACTTTTCTTTGGTATATAATTCAGATGGTAAGTCTTTGTATTCGGTATGGTTATATACTATTAGTGGTGCTTTCATTATTTACCCATTCTACTTGGAACCGCAAAAAAGAGAACCAATCCTAATATTAATGCAAAAAGTCCTTTATAAAAACCCAAATCGTTGGGAATTAGATTCGATTCCTGTAACCAGGATAGGAAAGCAAACATGATTCCAAAGGAAGATAATAATAGCCAGATAATTTTTAATAATCCCATCTGGATAAAGTATCAGGAAAAATTATTATACTGAAATAAACAAATTATTAACAGAATCGCTTGAAATGGAATCCTAGCTTTGCCAGGGACCAGTGATTGCTAAGGTTAACCCTGGTAATTGAATATTAACAAAAAGTATGGATCCATCTGGCGAAAAGATCGATCCCGCAAATTCTTTACTGTTCAAAGCATTCCTAGCTAGTTTATACGGTGCGCCATCTGGACTGACACCAATTATATAATCTGTTCCACGACCGTCTTCACATATAATCAAATCGCCCCATGGCGCAATGGTCAGGTTATCACACATATCCATAACATCGCTATCTTGCGGTTCTAGAAAAAGCTCTAGCTTTCCTGGTTTCTCAGTTTCGTTTGAATGGCCTTCAAAGGGGCTGAGGTGATAAACAAATAATTGCCCCAGTTTCTTTTTTCCACCTGTAGTACAAGTAAAATATACCTTACCATTATTATACCACATGCCTTCACCGCGAGCAAAAATAGCCGCTCCAGCTTCATTGCCTCTAAACCTTAGATCATTTTCAGGGTTATCTGTGTCTTGCAATGTGATCCATTCAATATCATATAATTCTTTTTTCATAACATTGGGTTTTTTCCAATTTCTTGTATCCATTGATGCTTTAGATTTAAAGACCATGGCCTGTAAAACGCCGCCTTTATGTAATGCACCTTTAACCGTTGGCTTAAAGCGATAAATAAGGCCGTTGCCTTCATCTTCTGTCTGATAAGCAATACCAGACCTTGGATCAATAGCTACTGCTTCATGTGTAAAACGACCCATTCCTTTGATAGGAACTGGTTTGACCAGCCCAGGATTTTCAGTCGCCGGTACTTCAAAATTATATCCATGGTCTTTCTTCCAATCTTCTCCAGCTTGCATTTCCGTTTCTTCACAGCTTATCCAACTATTCCATGGCGTTGGTCCACCGCTACAGTTTATAGTAGTACCTGCCAAGCTAAGGAATTGACGGACAACCTGTTTCCTGATTGGGTCATAAATGATTGTGGTAGTTCCTCCTTGACCAGGAATTCCATTATGACCAGTATCGTATATTAGATTCTTTTCAACCTTGGATAACAATTCAAGCTTCGAACCAAATGGACCACGTCTAAGGTGCGCTTCGCCACCAAGTTCGTGATTTCTAATGATAATAAGATTACCATTTGAGCCATTAAAAACAGCCATGCCGTCATGGGCTGCAGGTACAAGTAGACCATCGTCCATTGTCTCTCCGTATTCTGAAAAAATTGTATAAGAGAATCCTTTTGGTAAGTCAAGAATACCATTGGGGTCTTTTAGAAGAGGTCCATAGCCATGACCTTTAGTTTGTTCGAGAAGGGTATTTAAATTTGCTGCTTTTCCTAACACATGTCCAAATCCTGCAAACGCTAAAGAAAAGGATCCAAATTGTTTAAGAAAATGGCGACGGTTAACCATGTTTAGTTGCGCAGGGGCTTCCCTGTCTTAAGCATAAAACGAATCCGCTCTTGCGAAAGTTTTTCCCCGGCCAGCGATACAAAGGCCTCTCTTTCAATATCTAGGAGGTATTGTTCATCGACTGCTTTTGTGAGCCCTGCTTTATCTCCGCCCGTAAGTACGTAAGCTAATTTATTTGCAATAAATTCATCATGATCCGATATCTTTCCCTGAACTTTAAATCCTTTTAGAGCTGCAGCCATTGCAGTTCTGCCACCAGCGCCAGGGAGTTTAAGATCGTCTCTATATTTGGGTGGTTTATATTCACCAACCATTTCAAGAGCTTTTTGTTTGGCTGCCCAAATGCGGTGATCATTATTAAGTATTATTGTATCCGTTTTTAAGAGATAACCCAAATGTTTCGCTTCTTCGGCACTCGTTGCTACCTTGGCAAATCCGATTGTTTCAAATGCCTTTTGAGTAATTTGGAATGTGTTGATTCGCCCACCTGTTCCAGAATTCTCCATTAGATTAAGCACCAGACGCAAATTCCCACCTGCACCAGGAATCAAGCCAACGCCAACCTCTACAGCACCAATATATAACTCACCAAGTGCAACCCTGTGCGCAGCTGGTGCTACAAGTTCAAATCCGCCACCCAAAGCTAGATGAAATGGTGCAGCTACGATAGGTGCCTCACAAAAACGAACTCGCTGGGTTACATCTTGCAGTATTTTGGTTCTGGCACCTATGGTATCATAATCGTTGTTTTCACAATATTGTATTATCCCGTTTAAGTTTGCTCCGGCGCAGAAGTTTTGTCCTTGGTGTCCAATAACCATAGCCTTGTATTTTCCTGCTTCAAC
>Ga0207961_1000577_pt1 | contig 10626 bp, 6 predicted proteins | sample Knorr_S7_td_250__FD_185596 | JGI IMG/M metagenome (GOLD analysis project Ga0207961, IMG submission 185596) | Marine microbial communities from Southern Atlantic Ocean transect - Knorr_S7_td_250_ad_252m_LV_B (SPAdes) (version 2) | ecosystem: Environmental > Aquatic > Marine > Oceanic | place... | reverse complement strand
CCTTCCTTTTGAAAGTAGCTGTTTTTAAGTCTTTTTTTCTCTCTGCAAGGTATATCTTAGATACTATTGAAAGAGGATTCGATTTAGGATTTATTATCCTAAAGGCATCAGAGGTAGCTTTAACAGCTTTTGGATTGGGTTCCTTTCCTGTCCACTCCGGATTATTTAAATTAAAAATAGCATCAGACTGATATTCTCCATAGAGTTCTGAAATTTTATTTTTAATAACATCTTCGAAAATTGACTCTAAGTTTTCTGGAGTTTTGTCAGATGAAGTTCTAAATTCTATTGCTAACTCTCTTATCTGATCTTCCTTCGATAACGTAGCTAGAGAACCATCTATCTTCCGTTCAGCAAAATGAATCTCTTGTTTCATTTCAGAGACTATTTTGTGTTTCTTCCTGTTTGCCTCTGCAAGATCTGTTGTGCAGAGATTTTTAGTTAGCTGTGTTTTGCCGATAATATCTCTTACTTTATCAGGAACTCTAACTCTTACCCAATAGACATTATGTCTTTTGTAAAGGTATCTTTTTTCCATCTGAATATCCCATCAAGAATTCGGTAATGGGACAGTTATAATGGTACAGGTGGGTTTTGTCAAGCCTTGATATTAGCGGTACCAAGGCATGAAAGGTAGGGTGGTGGAGGTGGCGGGAATCGAACCCGCGTCTTACTAAGCTTCAAATTGGGCATCTACAAGTTTAGCTGGAATTTTTACGTTTTCTTCAGGTATGTCGGCAACCAGCCTCCTCATCCTGAAACACCTCCTTAAATCTTACTGCTACCACGGAGGAATGCAGCAGCCAGCCTGAATTATATGACATCTTTCTCCGCGTCTCAGGCAAACCCGACGAAAGACGCCTGCTTTAATTACGCCGCAATAGCGACGCGAGCAGGTGTATAGTCAGCGTTGTTTGCAGCTAACATTTCGATGATCGTTTTTACGTGACCCCGATCATCACCCACGACTTGCTTCCCAAGATCTCCACTTGCAATCGAATTCCATGACACCCCCATCTTCAGGAGAGAGAATTCACCGTAAAGACTTGTGCGTACATTATACTATTTTAGCGGTTCTGTTGCAAAAGTTTTTGGTACTGCAGGCCCTTGCCGGGATTTATCAGCAAAGTATTCATTTAATGAGCAGCTGTATTGATTTGAATAAAGATAAGGCAGGAATTATTTTGTAGCCGCAACTGCTTTTTGCGCCGCCTGCTGGATGCCGTCAGCCATCTGTAAACTTTCTCCAAGTCCGGATTCCCTGACAAGTGTATGTGCTTCCTCCGAATTTGTACCTTCCAGGCGCACCACCACAGGAATCTGCAGATTGATATTTTTAAAGGCGGCAATAACTCCGGCTGCAACCATGTCACAGCGTACAATGCCTCCGAAAATGTTTATCAGAATGCACTTTACATTTGGATCACGGGTAATGATGCGAAAAGCTTTTTCCACAGTTTCCTGCGTGGCACCGCCACCGACATCAAGAAAATTTGCCGGTTCTCCACCGTAGGTTTTGATGATATCCATTGTACCCATCGCCAGACCTGCACCGTTGACCATGCAGCCTATGTTTCCATCCAGCTTAATGTAATTCAGGTCTGCCTCACTTGCTTCCACTTCAAGCGGATCTTCTTCATCCCTGTCTCTCAGGGCCAGGTTTCCCTTATGTCTGTAGAGGGCGTTATCATCAAATGTAAGCTTGGCGTCGAGTGCAACCACGCGTTCGTCTCCGGTAAGCACCAGCGGGTTAATTTCAACAAGGGAGCAGTCTTCGCCCACAAATGCCTTGTATAGAGACATGAATACCGACGCTGCAGGGCGAATTAGCTTGGGGTTTGTTTCATGTATTTTTAATCCAAATGCCAGTTCATTCGCCTGGTAGGGACGCAGTCCGACTGAAGGATCAACAAAAACCTTCAGTATTTTATCCGGAGTATTTGCAGCAACCTCTTCAATGTCCATTCCACCTTCCGTGGATGCAAGAAGCACTATACGCTGCTTTCCGCGGTCTACCAGCACTGAACAGTAAAGCTCTTTGCTGATGTCCATGCCTTCCTCAATCAGTATTTGTTTAACATTCTGACCGTCTGGACCTGTCTGGTGCGTGACCAGCTGCATTCCGAGTATGGCCTCGGCATTTTCACGGACAGCCTCGAGTCCCTTTGAAACTTTGACTCCACCTCCTTTTCCTCGTCCGCCTGCATGGATTTGCGCCTTCACTACGCAGACTTCGGTGTTTAAATCCTCCGCTGCCTTTACAGCCTCATCCACAGAAAACGCTGCGCTTCCTTTCGGGACAGGCACACCATATCTTTCCAGGATCTGCTTGGCTTGGTATTCGTGAATTTTCATAGCGTCATTAATTCAGTTCAACATCTCCTTTACTGCCTCACGCTCCATTTCCAGTTCTTCCCTTGTGGCCTGGATTTTCTGTTGAGAAAACTCATCCAGTTCAATACCCTGCACCACCTCGTAGTCACCGTTTCCGGAACTTCTCAGTGGATAACTGAAAATCAGTCCCTGGGTAACACCATAGCTACTGTCGCTTGGAATGGCGGCACTGAACCAGTCTCCTTTCCCGGTGGGTGTTATGACTCTTGTGATTGTATCCAGTGCGGCATTGGCTGCAGACGCTGCAGAAGACGCTCCGCGGGCCTTGATGATCCCCGCCCCGCGCTGCTGGACTGTCTTGATGAAATCACCCTTCAACCATTCCTCATCCTTGATTACCTGACTGGCAGGCATGCCCTTGATCAGTGCATTGGTGAAATCAGGATATTGGGTGGCACTGTGATTGCCCCAAATTGTCATATTGGTAACGTCCCTGACTGCTACCCCTGCTTTCCAGGCAAGCTGGCTCTTGGCCCGATTTTCGTCAAGAGCCGTCATGGCAAACCATCGCTCACGGGGAATATCCGGTGCATTATTCATGGCAATCAGGCAGTTGGTATTGCAGGGATTACCTACCACAACGATTCGCACATTGCTACCGGCATTCTGATTAATAGCTTTTCCCTGGCCTACAAAAATTCCGCCGTTGACCTTCAGCAGGTCGTTGCGTTCCATACCAGCTTTTCGCGGAACTGATCCTACAAGCAGAGCCCAGTCAATACCTTTAAAAGCGTGATCTGCATCTGAAGTGGTCACAATATTATCCAGCAGGGGAAAGGCGCAGTCCTCCAGTTCCATCTTTACTCCTTCCAGTGCCGGAAGTGCCTGCTCCAGCTCAAGTAGTCTCAGTTCAACAGCCGTGTCCCGACCGAAAATTTCTCCGGAAGCCAGGCGGAACAGCATCGCATAGCCGATCTGTCCAGCTGCACCTGTAACAGCTACTTTTACGGTTTTCATGTTTTCTCCATTTCAGACAAATGTTTTTTATAAATAAAAATTTCTAAGCCAAGGCCGGAAATTGTTCAATTTAAGGCCTTATGCAATCCTGCAGTAAGGTCATCCAGAAATTCCTGTGTGCTTACATAAGTTGAAGGGTCAGGATTGGAACTGGAATGAATTGCAGAGGCCAGGTCCTTGGTCATTGTACCTTCTTCAACTGTATCCACACAGACTTTTTCTAGCGTTTTGCAAAAGTCTATTAATTCCTGATTTCCGTCCAGTTTCCCGCGGTGGGTAAGTCCGGATGTCCAGGCAAAGATGCTGGCAACAGGATTGGTGCTGGTGGACTTACCCTGCTGATGCTGACGGTAGTGACGGGTGACAGTGCCATGCGCCGCTTCAGATTCAAAGGTCTTTCCATCAGGACAAACAAGCACTGAAGTCATCAGTCCAAGTGAACCAAAACCCTGAGCAACAGTGTCTGACTGCACATCGCCGTCGTAATTCTTGCAGGCCCAGACAATGCCGCCTTCCCATTTCAGCACCTGTGCCACCATGTCGTCAATGAGGCGGTGCTCATAAGTCAGTCCAGCCTTTTCAAATTTGCCTGCGAATTCCTTATCAAAAGTCTGTTGAAAAATTTCACGAAAAGTTCCGTCATAGGTTTTTAGTATGGTGTTCTTTGTGCTCAGGTAAAGCGGATATCCAAGGCTCAGCGAGTAGCTCATGCAGGAACGCGCAAAATCGAGTATTGATTCATCCGTATTGTACATGCCCAATCCGATTCCGGAACCCTCAAATTCATTGATCACCCACTCTAAAGGTTCACCGCCATCTTCGGGGGTAAAAGTCATTTTCAGCGTACCTGCCCCGGGGACAGTAAAATCACTTGCCCTGTACTGGTCAGCATGCGCGTGACGTCCAACCACAATAGGTTTATTCCATGCTTTGATAAGTCTCGGGACATTTTTACAGATAATGGGTGCGCGAAAGATTGTTCCTCCAAGGTAATTGCGGATGGTGCCGTTCGGGCTTCTCCACATTTTCTTTAGGCCAAACTCTTTGACCCTATCTTCATCAGGAGTGATGGTAGCGCATTTAATTCCAATGTTATAGTTTTTTACTGCCTTTGCCGCGTCTAGTGTTATCTGGTCGTTTGTCTCATCTCGCTTCTGAATCGATAGATCATAATATTTAATGTCAATCTCAAGAAATGGGAGAATCAGGTTATGCTTGATTTTATCCCAGATGATGCGTGTCATTTCATCACCATCCATCTCAACCACGGGGTTGAGGACTTTAATTTTACTCAATATGTCTCCTTTATATATGCAAAAATATTTTTCTTAAAAGGCTCAAATTTTTTCTGAGATTTTGTTACTAATTTTTCACAGTCCCGGGAAAAACAGGCGCAACTATTATACTGAATTACTGGATTTTATTCAATTAGAATTCTAACTGTCCTTCTGTTCGCGGGCAGTCAGACATGATACAGCTTCATTGAGTTTTTGATCGATTCCAAAAATTTCTACTGTATCTCCGCTCTGCAGAACAGTCTCGCCTCGAGGAAGAATTATACGGCGGTCACGTATGATTTTTACAAGCACGCAGTCTTCAGGAAAGTTCAAGTCACGGATTCTTTTCTGGTTTGCGACAGATTCTGGGGGTATTGCAACCTCACGGTGACTTACAAGCGATTGCTCGGAGACATCTAGGTCCTCGAGGGATCCGTTGAGGTATTCCTCGATGAAGTCAGCTTTGGGGTTTTCGGCAAAGATTGTCACCTGGTCGCCTGCATGAAGAATGGTTTCACCACGCACTATACGAAGGCTGTTGTTACGGCGTACTGATACCATCAGGGTGTCCTCTCCAAGGCGCAGTTCCTTGACACGCTTTCCCACGAAGGGAGAATCGGGGCTGAGTGTGACTTCTGTGAGTCCGGAGCGGTTGAGCTGTCGGATGTTAAGAATTTCATCATGATGCTGGTCCTGGGCCCTTTCTGAAACTGCCTTGTTGTAGGCACGTATGATGTCTATCCTCCTGAGGACTCCCAGAAGCTTTTTGCTGCCTGTTTCTGCAACAACCGGCACGCATCCCTCTCCCTGGTCTTCAAGATGTCTCAGGGCCATCCAGACAGGCTGATTTGGAAGAATGGTTTGAGGATCTTTTACTGACAAAATGTCTGCTACTGTTTTTGATTCAAGTGACCCCTGGGTCCTGAGCAGGTCTAGTTCCTTGATAGTAACAAGTCCCGCCAGTTCAGAATTTTGTTTTATGACCGGCAGGGCATGGTAGTGCGTGCTGGAAAAAGTGCTCATCAGTTCCACCAGCTGCATGTCCAGCTGCACCGCTTCTGTCTCGCGGTTCATGGCTATTTCCGCCGTCACACCCTGCATCAGATCTATAGCCTGTGTGTCCTGGGAAAGTACTACTCCGCGCCGCTTCAGTTTCAGAGTGTAAATCGAATCACGACTGACATTCCTGGAGACAATGGTGCTCACCACGGTGGCCAGCATCAACGGAAGAATTATCTGGTAGTCACCGGTCATTTCAAAAAGGATCAGGATGGCAGTTATGGGAGCATGGGCCACTCCTCCGAAAAACGCAGCCATTCCAACCAGTGCGTATGCTCCCGAAGGAGCAACGGTTTCAGGAAAAATTGAATGAGCAATATGACCGAAGGTTCCTCCCAGCATCGCACCCATAAACAGTGACGGGGCAAAAATACCTCCAGAGCCTCCAGAGCCCAGTGTCAGGGTGGTTGCAAGGAGTTTGAGCAGCAGCAGTCCAAAAGTCACCTGCAGCGTCAACTGACTGAACAGGGAGCTTTCAATCGTATCGTATCCCACTCCGAAAACCCTCGGAAACCCGTCAACCTGGAATGAGAAAATCCCCAGCACACCAAGCAAGATTCCACCCAGGATGGGTTTGGTTGGTTCAGGTACGCGGATTAGGCTCCACAAATCTTCTGAAAAATACAGCAGCCTGCTGAAGCCAACTGCGGCAAGGGCAGCAAGCATGCCCATCAGTGTGTACAGTAGCAGTTCCCAGGGACTGTTAAGTGCGTAGTCCGGAGTTAAAAATGTACGCTGATCCCCCTCGAAATAATGGGCAATCACATCTGCAGTCACTGCAGAAATTACGACTGCACCAAAATATACACTTCCGAAACGGCGCAAAAGGACTTCAAGCGCGAACACAGCACCTGCAATCGGGGCGTTGAAAGTGGCGGCAATTCCTCCTGCAGCACCGCAGGCAACAAGCGTGCGTACTCTGTCCTCAGAAAGTTTCAACACCTGACCGACTATTGAACCCAGCGCAGAACCGATCTGTGCAATGGGACCTTCCCGTCCCACTGATCCGCCGCTGGCAATACATATTGAGGAGGCAAGTGATTTTACAATTACTACCCTTGGTCGGATCCTGCCCCCGCGCAGTTCAAGAGATTCCATTACTTCCGGAACTCCGTGTCCCTTTGCCTCCCTGGCAAAGTAATAAACTAGCGGCCCCACAAACGCACCACCTATTGCGGGAATCAGGATTAAATGCAGAGGGTAGTATTCCTGCATCAGTCCGGTAATATCCTGGTATGCTAAATTCTGCAGCCAGTCAATCAGGTTACGGAATAGAACCGCACCAACACCTGAACAGATACCCACTATAAGCGAGGTCAGCAGCATAACAGATGAATCCGCGTCCAGCAGACGAATCCGAGTAAATTCAAAGCTCAAAATCTGCTTCCAAAACCTGGAAATGATTTTTGGTAAGTATGAAAAATTCATTGTGCAGAATGTGCTGCTGGAAGGTCGGTTTCAGCGAGTGGGTGGCCTGATTTTGTTTCTGGACAAAATGAGTCAGTATCTTTAAACAGTTGTTCCTCAACTTTAAAAGAGAAACAGCATTCTTTGAATATTTTTTTGTTTTTGATTCTGAACCATTTAGATCCAGGAGAGGTAAAACGGCGGGGACCCAGCAGTTTGACCGGAAAGACTTTTTTCATATTTGCTTGTTACAGGACATTTAAAATGAGATAATTATGTAGAAATCAGCCGCCCTCCACAAAGGATTTTGATAGAAAAAGTATCATAAACAACAATTTTTGCAAAGGTAGAAAAAAGCTGTAACAAAAAACTTTAAATCAAGGAATAAAATGACAAAGGCTAAAGGAACAATCGGAATTCTTACAGGAGGGGGTGATGTCCCCGGACTGAATCCGGCAATACGTGCTGCAACCATACGTGCAAATCGAAACGGATACAACATGGTAGGATTGCGCAACGGTTGGGAGGGTATCATGAATATAGACCGCTCCAAAGCTCTTGAAGATCAGCAGTACTGCCAGGTCCTGGACGAAGGGATTGTGCAGAAAATAGCCCGGACAGGTGGGACGTTTCTGCACACTTCGCGCACCAAACCCAGTAAAGTTTCCAAAAAGAATGTGCCAGAATTCTTGCGTGGGAATTACAGGGAAGACGTAAATGATTTGACTGGTGAAATCATAAAAAACTTGGAGTACCTCGGAATTGAATACCTTGTCCCGATCGGAGGGGATGACACCCTCAGCTACGGCCTACGCCTTCACGAGGAAGGAATACGTTGCATAGGAATTCCAAAGACCATGGATAATGATGTGCCAGGTACAGATTACTGCATCGGTTTCAGTACCTGTGTGACAAGAACCATAGAATTCGCTCATCAGCTGCGTACCTGTGCAGGTTCCCATGAAAGGCTGATGGTGATTGAAGTGATGGGACGATATGCCGGCTATACTGCATTGGTCCCCGCCATGGCAGGTGCATCAGACCGCTGCGTGATTCCTGAACATAAATTCGATATTGAAAGGCTGACTGAATTGCTGATGAAAGATCGCAGGGATAATGACAGCAATTATTCTGTTGTGCTGGTTTCCGAAGGATCAATGTTTGAAGGTGGAGAAATGACTTTTGCAAATCAGGATACCGACGCATACGGTCACAAAAAACTGGGTGGAATCGGCGACCTCATAAGTGCTGAACTGCAGAAACGTGCTTCAAAATACAGTAATGGGGAAAACATCAGCACCATTAATCAGAAGATGAGCTACATGACTCGTTCAGGGCATCCGGACGCAATAGACTCTATTGTTCCAATGGTTTACGGGAACCTTGCAATTGATCTTATTATGGATGGAAAGAGCGGAAGAATGGTTTGCCTGAAGGACGGGAAGTATGATCATGTACCTTTTGAAGTGGTGACAGAATATGAGAAAAAGATAGACGTTGAGCGTTTCTACGACACTGAAAGGTATAGACCATTTTACCATAACTGCATGGGAATGACCCAGTTCATAATGACCTGAGGCTGAGATCCTGGGAGCATTTTTAAAAATGACAGTTGCAGAAACAATTTTTGAGGCCATTAAGGCCCGCAATATCGAATACGTATTTTGCGTCCCCGGTGAAAGTTTTCTTGCGGCCATGGACTCATTCTATGGGTCGGAAAAACCGAAGTTAATATCGACGCGACATGAAGAAGGTGCCGGAATCATGGCTGATGTTTATGCAAAGGCCACAGGCAAAACAGGTGTCTGCATGGTAACACGCGGCCCCGGACTGACACATTTGTCAATTGCTCTTCATACAGCAAAGCAGGACTCAACACCCCTGGTCGCATTCGTTGGTCAGGTTTCAACACAGTTCCGTCATCGGGAGGCTTTTCAGGAGATTAATGCAGTTGAATTTGCAGGTCCGGTTTCCAAGTGGGCAGTTGAAATTACCGACACTGATCGTGTTGCAGAATTAGTTGACAAGGCTTTTCACGTTGCAGAATCAGGGCGTCCCGGACCGGTACTCATCAGTCTTCCGGAGGATATTGACAGGAGTGATTGCGTTAAACAGCCAGTTTTGCGGGAGGCGGAAATAATTTCACAATCTTTAACCGAAGAAGGTGCAAGGTCTGTCGCCGATATGATAGGAGCGGCCGAATTTCCATGCATAGTTGCCGGAGAAGGAGTTTTACGCAGCAATGTTACAGACAGGCTGGTGGAATTCGCAGAACTGATTAATGTGCCTGTATTAACTGCGTGGAGGAGATTCGATGCATTCCCAAACAATCATTCTCTTTACCTGGGTGCGCTGCATGTATCATCATATTCAAATATACTGGCAGAACCGTTAAAGAAGGCAGACCTTGTAATTGCAATCGGCACAAGGCTGGATGAGTTTTCAACATTAAATTATTCTGTTCCTGCACCTGGGCAAAAGCTTATCCAAATTGATCATTCTGCTGTAGACTCTGGAGGCAAGCGGGCAGAAGATCACCTTTATATTGCAGCTGATACAGGCGAAGCAATTCTTAAAATTGGAAATGCTGTAAAAGCCTCAAAATATACAGGACCTTCAAAAGCGCGCAAAACAGAACTAGAAGACTGGCATAAACGTTTTCAAAGACTTACTACACCACGCATACGCAGGAGAGGTCTTGTGGAAGGAACTATAGATCTTGAAGGAATATATTACGATATCGTTAATATTTTAGATGATGATGCCAGCATAACTTGTGATGCTGGCGACTTTGGAGGCTGGCTTGTTCGGTACTATAAATGGAATAAACCACATACTTTTTTTGGACCTACCAGTGGTGCAATGGGCTACGCCCTTCCCGCCTCCATTTCTGCAAAGCTAGCAAGACCTGGGTCTACGGCTGTAGCCTTTGCAGGCGACGGGGGTTTTGCCATGACCATGAGTGAGCTGGAGACCGCAGTCAGATACAAACTGGAAAGACTTGTAGCAATCGTATTCAATAACAATTGTTATGGTACGATCAGCAGACACCAAAAGCGTGAGTTCCCCGGAAGAAATGTGGGAACAAGCCTGGGTAAAATAAACTTTGCAGATATAGCAAAGGCTGCGGGAGCCAGGGGATATGCTGTAAACAGCAACGAAGAATTCCCAGTTGCACTGAAGTCAGCACTTGATGACAGAGGGCCTGCCGTCATTGATGTTGCAGTCAGTGATAAACATCCAGGTCCCTGGGATGATATAAAATAGCTGTTCAATATTTCCTGAAAAAGTTAAAAAACAAAAACAAATTCTATTTTATGATAATAACCGTTGACATCTGGTATCGTATAAAGATGTTGCCCTGAGGATTCAAAAAAAGTTTCTGAATTCTAATTTATAATAAGGTGTACAATGAAAAACCAGACCCAGATGTTAACTTATCCAAGTTTGTTTGAAACTCTTGTTCTGGATAAAGCTGAAAACAACTCACAGAAAATTTTCCGTTACGGGATTCTCTCTTTTACTGGATCTG
>Ga0207961_1000549_pt1 | contig 10829 bp, 17 predicted proteins | sample Knorr_S7_td_250__FD_185596 | JGI IMG/M metagenome (GOLD analysis project Ga0207961, IMG submission 185596) | Marine microbial communities from Southern Atlantic Ocean transect - Knorr_S7_td_250_ad_252m_LV_B (SPAdes) (version 2) | ecosystem: Environmental > Aquatic > Marine > Oceanic | place... | reverse complement strand
GTTTATAGACATCTAGGACTAATGTTAAATAACTTTCTATATTAGTAGCCGATGTTTTTGGTGATAGGATTTTAACCGTATCCAAAATGTGCTCTCTTGCCCTTATTTTATTCTTAATCAGTAACACAGTGGATGCCCAACCTCTGTCGTCAGCCGAACATTCTCAGTGGACACTTGCACGTGCTTCTGATTGGTCAAGCCAGTTTCCCTGGATCGTTGGATTTAATTACGTGCCCCGCACCGCGATTAACCAGCTTGAAATGTGGCAAGAAGACACCTTCGATCCCATCGTCATTAACCAAGAACTTGGCTGGGCATCCGAGATCGGGTTCAACATGGTGCGCGTCTTTTTGCACCACCTGCCCTGGGATCAGGATTCCGAGGCCTTTTCTCAACGGATTGATCAATTCCTGACCATTGCTGACAGGTATGGCATTGATGTTATGTTTGTCCTGTTTGATGATGTTTGGAACCCCATTTCACAATCAGGCAAACAGCCTGACCCAAAACCATCAGTTCACAATTCCGGGTGGGTTCAGTCTCCGGGCGCAGCCATCCTTGGGGATCTTGATCGGCACGACGAAATGGAACCCTATGTTAGAGGAATCCTATCACGATACGGTCGCGACACACGCGTTGCTATTTGGGATTTATACAACGAGCCTGGAAACCTCAACGCGATAGCATACGGTAATACTGAACTTGATGACAAACCAAAATATTCCCTAAGCTTACTCAAAAAAGCCTTCGCTTGGACGCGCGATGAGAACCCGATACAACCTCTAACATCCGGTGTATGGAGATTGAAAAACGGACACTGGATGGGCTCGGACAAAAACGACGATGGCTCATTATTATTCGATTTTATGCTGGAAAATTCTGACATTGTGACATTTCACTCTTATGAAAATAGGGCTAGTACATACAAGGCAGTTCAGGCTCTAGAACTTCTAGGCAGACCCTTAATTTGCACAGAGTATGTGGCTCGAGGCCACGATAGTACCTTCGAGAGCATCTTGCCCCTATTTGCCGAAAAGGACATTGGCGCTATTCACTGGGGTTTTGTGTCAGGTAAAACACAAACTATTTATCCTTGGCGTTCCTGGGTGTCGATTATTCGTTTTTGGGACGGCCTTTTCTCTAATGAGCCTAACCCTTGGCATCATGACCTGTTGTACGAAAATGGCAGTGCCTACAGCCTTTCAGAGGTGGAGTTTATCCGCACACAGATCAGTTCAAAAACCAGAGAAAATACGACGGAATAATTTTGGCAAATTCTCTAGTTTGTAATGGATTCATCCTGTTTTCCTGATGGAAAGTGGGGTATTTTGTTTATAAGTAGTGGATTAGATTCAATGTATGAAACAATATTTTGTATATGTTATAGAATTAGACCAAGCAGTAGCAGATATAAAGAAATTTCGCGCTAAAAACCCAAACTATGTCAAAGGGATTGCCTGTGTCTATGTAGGTCAATCTTCAAGAAAGCCATCTCTTAGGTTTGAACAACATAAAGAGGGCTATAAGTCTAACAAATATGCAAAATATTATGGGATTAAGCTTAGACCAGACCTCTATGAGAAATATAACCCTATTCCAACTAGAAAAGACGCTGAAGAAATTGAAGAGATGCTTGGCAAAGTTTTACGGAAGCAAGGATATGGAGTCTGGTTTAATTAATCTATCAGTAGGGTTTTTGTTTATGGGATGTTGGGTACATTCCTATAATGAATTATCAAATGTATTGTGTTAATAGATGAGGGAATAAAATTTGAAAGAGTCATTAAAAGAAAATAAAACAGCATTAGGAGTTGCGTTTGGAGTGGTCTTTGGAATAGTCTTTGGATCAGCTATTGATAATGTTGGACTAGGAATAGCATTAGGTATAGCATTAGGTGCAGCATTGGGTTCTACAATACATAATCAAGGTTCTTCAAACGAAGAAACTTGAAAAAACTATTATCCCATCAAGCCCCATCAAGTAGCGGGGTTTTTTTGTTTATAGACATTTAGTAATACTGGGTTGTAATATTGTCTTAATGAAGTGCTTTTTTGGTTTTATGCTAATACCTGTTATCCTATTTGCCCATGGTGTAACAACAGGAGACCAAGGATATATTCAGGAAATAAATGGAATAAATTTTGTTCCCTTTATGTATTTAGGTGCAAAACACATGGTAACAGGATACGACCATTTACTCTTTCTCATAGGTGTTATATTTTTTCTTTATCGTTTAAAAGATATTGGCATTTACGTAACTCTTTTTGCGGTAGGGCATTCATCCACATTGTTGTTGGGCGTATTTGCAAATATCCATATTAATGCATTTATTATAGACGCAATTATTGGTTTATCTGTTGTTTATAAAGCCTTAGATAACTTGGGGGCATTTCAACAATGGTTTGGAGTTCAACCGAATACAAAAATTTCTACTTTAATATTTGGTCTATTCCATGGATTTGGATTAGCTGCAAAAATCATTGAATTTGAAATAGACTCTAATGGTCTATTTACGAATTTAATAGCCTTTAATATTGGCGTCGAAATAGGTCAACTATTGGCATTATCAACAATCCTGATTTTAATTAGTTACTGGAGAAAAAAGAGTAGCTTTCTAACTCATGCCTATTCAACCAATGTATTACTAATGATATTGGGTTTCATGCTAACTGGATATCAACTTTTTGGATATTTCAATTCATAATAGGTGAAATAATGTTTAATACGCACAAACCACCAGAAAATGATTTACCTACATCTTCACAACTATTGAAATCTACAATGGTTGCCATTTGTGTGGGATGTGCTCTGTTGATACTTGTTATTTTACCAGCAGAATATGGTACCGACCCAACTGGCGTTGGAGAATTATTAGGCTTAAAGAAAATGGGAGAAATAAAAACCAGGTTGAAGCAAGATTTTCTAAAAGAAAACCAAGTATTTAAAGAAAGTAATGGTGCAAAAGATGAGTTAATGGTGGAATCTGAAACCGGTAAAGAAAACCAGGATGTAATGGAACTTGTGATCGCACCTAACGAAGCCATTGAAATAAAGTTAGAAATGAAAAAAGGTTCCATTGCTAAGTATAAATGGACAACTCAAAACGGGGGATTAAATTATAATTTACATGGCGATGGACACAAGGGTTCTCAAAATTCTATTGTTTATAAAAAAGGGCGAATGACGAGTTTTGATAGTGGCGAATTCAAGTCTGAATTTGATGGCCATCATGGTTGGTTTTGGCGGAACAGGAATAATGAATCCGTAACTGTTACTTTGGAAACTATTGGTGATTATATTCTAATTAAACAAATTAAATAATTTGGATTTGCTATCTGAATGGTCCGGAATTGAAAGGATTGCTGCAAAAAGACAGGTACATACCTGGTTATTAGATTATTAATTCAGCCGGTTATAGGTCAAAATCCTCAATATCCGTGGTCAGCCCCGCCAAATAGCGGGGTTTTTTTATTTGTGAAATGATTGTTAGATTTAAATATGCGCACTTTTTCATTATTGTTATTAACATTGATTGGTTTGGCTTTATTGAGTTGTGGGGACAATGCTTCAGAAGAGGATCAGCAAACATTTACTCCTATAATAGAAGGAAGAAAGGTATACATATCAGGATTCTATCAGGATTCTACTTTAGATCAGATGGTAGCCTGTTATTGGCTTGATGGAATCAGAGTAGATTTGGAGTACGGTGCAGCAGAAGCCATCACTGTCCAGAACGGAGATGTTTATGTTGCTGGACAATGGTTTGACGCTACTGGTTGGAATGGAGAAGCATGCTATTGGATAAATGGGATTAGATATGATTTGCAGGGTGGTGGAAATCCTGATGTTGAAGTGACGGGTATAGCAGTGGATAATGGAGATGTTTATGTTTCTGGAGTCCGTTCTGATGGATCTATGTTTGGGACCAATGCCTGTTATTGGAAAAATGGTGTCAGAACTGATCTGACAGGTTCAAACGTTGATGCAATGGCTAATAGTATTGGCATAAATAATGGAGATGTGTATGTGACAGGCTGGCGAATTCAGAATCATGCATCCATTGCCTGCTACTGGAAAAATGGGAATATAAATAATCTCCATGGTACCAACTATTTTGGTGATGCATATGACATAGATTTTAAGGGTGATGATTTTTATATAGCTGGTGAAAGAGGTGCAGCAAGTTCAGACGCCTGGAATGCCTGTTACTGGAAAAATGGTAATGTAAATAATGTTTCAAGAAATAGTTCCTTTGGTAATTCGTGGGGTGCAACAGCCTTTGGAATTTTTCTTGATGGTAATGACGTATATCTAGCTGGTTATAATGCAATTGCAAATAAATTTGATATAGGATGTAAGTGGAAAAATGGTAATCTTCATGAATTAAGCGGTTCAACAGCCAATGAGCAACAAACATGGTTATACGATATAGCTGTAGCTAATGATGTAAAAATAACTGTGGGATTTTATTATACATTTATTGAGGATGAAAATGATCCTTTATACTATGATTCTCCAATTTTTGCATGCTATTATCGTAATGGTCAAAGAGTTAATTTGGAAGAAAGTGAGTGGCAGGTTGGTGAAGCGACAGGTGTATTCATTGAATAATACTATTTCTAAAAAATATTAGCTCAAGCCCCACATTCGTGGGGTTTTTTTAGACATTTATGACTACTGCTATGTACATTGAAATTATAAGGAATAATTTCTATATTTTTTATTTTTAACTAATTTTGAATAAAATAATAGGTGGCAAAATGAAAATGAGGTGGATGTGGATAGTATTACTTTTACCATTATTATGGTTAGGATGTGATGAAGATGAAATTGATGAAGCAGAAGGTCAATTGTGCACATCCGAAGTTGAAGCAATGAATGCTGCAAGTGAAGCATTGGAATCTGCAGAGGGGTTAGCAGAAACAGCTGCTGCCATTGTAACTGCTTGTGAAACTATTGATGCTGTCATTCAATGTATGTCTGAAAGTCCACTTTTCACAGAAGAGGATGTAGACGAATTACAATCAAGCTATGATCAAATATGCGATGGATAATATTCTTATAATATAGTGTTGAATCTTTATCTAGGTATTAAGCCCCACATTAGTGGGGTTTTTGTTTATAGACATTTAATGTCACTGGCTTTTTAATTAAAGTTTTACCCTACAGCGGACAAAGAGCATGAAATAGGGGTACTGTAAAGAAACAACTGCACACATTTTTATGCTATTTTTTGATAATTAGACTGGCGGTACGTACATTTACTCTGCATTGTAATGATAGCTATCTTAAGGAGGGTACTATGAAACTAGTAATATCAATTATTTTACTCACTTCGTGTCTTTTTTGTCAAAACGATATAGAGAGTGCACAAAAGGTGTTATCCGAAAATCTTAAGCCTTTTCAAGCCTTTATAAGCAAAACATTTAAAGGTGAATTTGCCAATTCGACTCCAGAAAAACCTGTTTATGATATATCACGTTGGGAGAGAGCATTGAATGGCAATGCGATTCGTATTATGCATTCAGTCAATAATGGAGAATATGGTGGCGAATCAATTGTGATGTGGGATACTAAGAAAGAAAGTCTAGTTTCATGGTATTTCACTACAGCAGGGTTTTATACTCAAGCAACATTGCATTTTGAAGATGAAAAATTAATTAGTATAGAAGATGTCACGGGTAATGAGAATGGAATTACTCAAGTAAAAGCAATTATTGAATTTTTACCTGATGGAGAACTGCTTAATTCATCGAAGTATTTTATGAATGGTAGTTGGGTAGATGGACACAAAATTCACTATATGGAAGCGCCAGATGCTAAAGTAGTATTCAAATAATATTTTAATAAACATCAAGCATTGCAAGTAGTGCGGTTTTTTGGTTTCCCGTATTTATTATAAATGATAAACAAAAGATATTGAAATGTGGAAAATAGTATATTTTAAACCTTTAATCCCCTTTGCTGCTGGTTGGCTATTATTACTTATTACCGAGCAGTTTTTTGCTTTGTCATTAGTTAATGGGCTCGCCCAGTTAGTATTATTTTCTTTTGTCGTATGCATTCCAATATGGCGCACCGGTCGAATGTCTTATGTTGATATCGGTTGGCCATGGGGTCTCACTGTTATTGGAATTCTTACCTGGATATATGGTGAAGGTGATGCCCTAAGGGTAGCTATTGTTAGTATTGCCTATATTTTTGCTGGCAGTCGTATGGGGCTAGGCGCAATAAAATTACTGGTATCTGGGCATTTGGATAAAGAACTACCCCGATACGAATTTCAAAAGAAACGCTGGATCAAAGCAGGCAAAACAAATACAGCCCTTGCAATGCAAATAGAAGCAATTGCGCAAGGCGTAGCAAACGCTGCTTTTTTAGCCTTTCCTGCCTTCATCATCGCTAATAACCCTAGCGAAGAAATATCTATTTTTGAAATAATCGGAATCGTTATTTGGCTAGCTTCATTTATTATGGAATCCATGGCTGATGCACAAAAACTCAAGTTTTTGCGGACTATGAAAAAGTCAGGTGAGCGCAATACGGTGTGTAATATTGGTTTATGGAAATACAGTCGCCATCCGAATTATTTTGCTGAATGGATGGTTTGGAATGCTTTAGTGATTGCATCAATACCGTCTTGGTTATATCTCTACCCTAACATGTCTGTAATTATTTTCGTGCTACTCGGTGTAGGTTTGCTTATGATATCAAGGATAATGTATGTTACTTTAGTTACTTATACAGGGGCGGTACCCGCTGAGTATTACTCTGTGCAGAAAAGGCCAGCCTATAAAGACTACCAGCAAACGACAAACATGTTTTTTCCAGGTCCAACAAAGCTAAATTATAATTCTTTTAAAGTAACCTCGACCAGGGATTGAAGCAAGAGCCTCGCAGTAGCGGGTTTTTTGTTTGTGGGAGTAGTGGTAGATTTAGTTAATGTCTGATAATAAAACTACAATAGAAGAATTAAAGTTAATTGTGGATTCCTTTGTAGATGAAAGAGATTGGAAACAATTCCATAGCCCAAAGAACCTGGCCATGTCACTTTCTATAGAAGTGGCGGAACTAATGGAATTGTTTCAATGGCTAACCCTGGATCAGGCGCGGGATGTAATGAAAGCAGGCGACATTAGGGAAAATGCTATTGATGAAATCGCTGACATATTGATCTATACTTTAGCATTCTGTAATAGAAACAACATTGATATTGCAGATGCGGTAAAGAAAAAAATGGAAAAGAACATCCAGAAATACCCGGCGGATAAATTTAAAGGACATTTTTAAACGAGTTTAAGACCTATTATTTACCTCTGGGATTAGAGTCTAATAAGATTGATAAAATACCTAGATTATGGATCATAAAAATGGTCTATTATTACTCACTGGAAAGTTTAATTATTAAATAAAGTTGGCTAGTGTAAACTTCTAGAAATAATCATTTATGAAAAAACAAGGTCGCAACGATCCCTGCCACTGTGGTAGTGGAAAAAAGTTCAAGAATTGTCATGCAGGACAAACAAACAATAATTTTAACCAGCAGTGGGTTATTGTTGTTATTATTGGGGTAATATTCTTGTTTTTCTATTTTATGGATTCAGGAACTAGCACAACAACAATTAATAATTCTATACCAACCTCCGTAATACCCCAAGATCGTGCCAGATCAGCTACACCACCACCAGGTGAAGCACCACCAGGTAAAGTATGGTCACCGGAACATGGTCACTGGCATAATATCTCGACCAATTCTGAATCTATGCTACCTAGCGCTGAATCAAATATTCCCCAACCCCAACCATTGGGTGAAGCACCGCCTGGGAAAGTATGGTCATCGGAACATGGCCATTGGCATGATATTCAATAATATTTTCCTGATTTAGAAAATGAAAAGCCTAGTAATAGCCATTATATTTTTGCAGTTGGTAATATCTTGCAGCACAATGTTGAACCAAGCAGTGCATGATAAACAATCAAATAGTAGAATGCTGGTGGGTTTGAGTAATAGGCATGGACTACAGCAAAATCCTTTTTCAGGATGGTTTAATAAAGAATACGGTGCGTATGCATTGAATAAGGAAGCAGTGCAAGGAATAAAAAATAATAGTAACAATCTTTCCATTAAATTGTTTATGGGCACCTGGTGTAAAGATAGTAGAAGGGAAGTGCCGCGTATTTATCGGATACTAGATGCGGTTGGTTTCGATGGGCCCCGATTGACCTTGATCAATTTGGATAGGGAAAAAAGCAGTCCTGGAAAAGAGGAAATAGGCTTGAATATCCACCATGTACCAACTGTTATCTTATATAATAATGGCAATGAAATTGGACGAATTATTGAGTACCCTGTCCAATCACTGGAAGAAGATATGGTTGCTATTCTAAACGGTACAAACTACACACCGAATTATAGTGATTTTAGAGTGGATTAATCCTCTGAAATATCGATCCGGATCCCCAGTTCATTCTCGATAACTTCTGCAAGATCAACTTCCGCTGAAAGTACCATGCCGTCAGCGTCGATTAGTTCCGTAATTTTTGGTGCTAGGTCATTTTGTAGTGTTTGCTGATTGTAGTGATTCTTCAGTTCTTTGCATACTGCGATTAGATGGTTTTTTCGCCCATAATTATCCAAGGGAAGAATAGTCTGGTAGGCTTTTTGCAGAATTTCCTGGGCTCGTTCGGGTGTATGATCTGGGAATAATTCGGTCAGGGAATCAGCCCAAACCTCTTTCTCTTCCCAGTCAATTTGATTATCAGCTATCTGCATGCATGAGAATAAGTGGGTAACCAGTTCAAGTGGGGTAAGGTTGTTTACTGACATGATTCTGTTTCCTTATTTTTTTTCCACTCGCTAGTGGCTATAGTTTTCAAACCTAAGGCATGAATCTCATTCTTGATCATACCATCTAATGCTTGATAAACAAGTTTGTGTCGATCTAATAATGATACACCCTCGAATGCGCTGGATACAATTTTTATTTGAAAATGTCCACCTCCATCATAATGCTGGTGTTTTTGATGCCTACCCGTATCGTCCAATATCGCCAGGTGATCGATTTTCATAGTTTTTGTCAGGCGAGATTTTATTTCATGCTCTAAATTCATTTAATTTAATATCGATTTAATTCGCTATGTAAATTATACAGCAATGGAAACACCAAATCAAATACAACTTACTGAAAAAGATAAAGCACGTTATCGAAAAGATATTGAGAAAGTCGATCTTGAAATTGAACAAGAAGTAATGAAATGTATACCGGATAAACTGGATCTGCTGATGGGTTTATCGCACCTGGATAACGCTCAGTTGCAACTGGTCCAGGATGTGGCAAAATTATACCAGTTCCTTTCCACGTACCCTATACAGAGCATTGAGTTGCGAAAAAAAATTCTTTTTGCGTTGCAGTATTTTATCGATCCGGATGATGATATTCCTGATAGTATACCAAAACTGGGTTTTCTGGATGATGCTGCAGTAGTACGCTGGATCGTAGATGATATTATCGATGATAATAGAGAAATAATAAAGGCCTAATACCAAATATTTGTAAGGATATTCTGGTAGTCAGAATTCCTATTGTCGTGTTTTATTCGCGGTGGCCTTTGGGCAGGTGACTCCTTTTATCAGATCTTCTTCAGAGAATTGAAACTGGCATTTATAACACCACCAGGGTTTACCATAATAGGAAGGCTCATCTTCGTTGAGTTGCCAGGGAATCGTTGGATCTGTAGGACAATTGCGTTCATTGCCTGGTTCAGGCCATTTGTAATCCGGTTTAAATTTAAACGCTGGATCGGGTGTATGATGATCTTGCATATTGGAAATTTACTGAGATATTCTGGTGCGACAACAGCCTAATTTAAAGGATTATATTGTCAACCAGATCAATTCCATAAAAAATATGATGAAGGCGATGCCAACGTAGCGCACTACTCTAGCCTGGACTCGTGCCGCCCTTAGATAACTGTATTGGTTTTGATAATATAGAAATACCTGTTTCACAGCACCTGGCGGAACATAGATGCGCTTTACAGCATCGGAAAACATGACATGATTTCTGACTCGTTCTGTCTCTTCAGGGGGCAAATAACTAACCTCGTGAAATCCGGGTAAAACAGGAATTGGATCCACCAGGGGAGTCTCACCAATAAAAATACCATTTAAAAATAATGGTACTCCCATGCTGTCTGCTTTGATATCTAGGAAACCTGTGTAGATTCCCAAATTAGGCCCTATTGAATCAACATCTTGCGCAATCGAAAAAGAGAATGATAAAATAATCGCATATAATTTTACGATGCGCATGGTCCAAATTATCCTGAGTTCGTCCGTGATTCAACAAGTTAATTGGTTGGAATTCCCACCAGTAGATTAGAATTTTCGATCGAATTTTATTGGTGTTATCTTGAAATACAGACATTTTTTTATCTTGACTATGGGCATTTATGTTTTATCCTGTGCATATTTCAATACTTTTTACAACGCTGAGCAATACTTCAAGATAGCAGAGAAAATTCGACTGGAAAAAGCAGGTGAAACAATTCCTGTATCCGCAGTTGATTCTTATTCAAAAGTGATTGAAAAATCTAACAGGGTGCTAGAAGAATATCCTGATACTCGTTACCGGAAGAATGCACTACTTTTGATTGGGAAGGCACATTTTTATCGTCAAGAATATCGACTGGCTGAAGCAACTTTTCAGCAGTTTGCAGATGAATTTGGTGAAACCCATCCATTTGAAAAAGGTTATTGGCAGGCTATGGTAAAGTGGAAACAGGGAAAAACCCAGGCTGCCCTTGAAACACTGACAAGTAACTTAGT
>Ga0207961_1000543_pt1 | contig 10913 bp, 8 predicted proteins | sample Knorr_S7_td_250__FD_185596 | JGI IMG/M metagenome (GOLD analysis project Ga0207961, IMG submission 185596) | Marine microbial communities from Southern Atlantic Ocean transect - Knorr_S7_td_250_ad_252m_LV_B (SPAdes) (version 2) | ecosystem: Environmental > Aquatic > Marine > Oceanic | place... | reverse complement strand
TGTCCCAATCCTCGTTCATAATCAGCAGCAACAAATAATGGCGTATCCGCCCAATCCTGAGCAATCTGAATTCGGTCAAATGTTTCTTTCAGGCCACCGCCATAAACGACAACGCCACCCACACCTACTTCTTTAATCCAGCGTTGAAATCTTTCACGTTCTTTAGACTCTGGATCAATTAAATCCCCCTTTAATCTAAACATGATCATTTGGGCAACTTTTTGTTCCAGTGAAAGCAATTCCCATGGTTCTAGTGTATGTTCTTCTTGTTTAGTGAATAACCCTTGGCAACCCATGACCATTAGCAATGTAGCCAAAAAGATGTGACTTATATGTTTGGAAGATGTTAATCGGATACGGTTCATGAAGCCGTGAAATTAATCGCTATGGATCAACCAATCTATAACCAAATCAATCCTTGTATACCTTCTTGACTAAAAATAGATTACTTTGGTGGATAACAAATATCCTTTTTCTAGAATGAATAAATCATATGAATTCTAAAAATAAGCAATCAGTAATTATTGGTGTTGATGGTGGTGGTACTAAAGTAACAGCAGGAATTATTAAAAAACACCGAGATATATTCAGCCTTAATAAATCTTCTTCAAATCGATATTACCTTGAAAACCCTGATTTCGATCGTGGTTTTTCACCCGTTAGTATGAGCAACCAATTGCGAGAATTACGGACTAATGAAATCAAACCTACAAGTGCAGAAATAGCGCAAAGCATACCAATCATTAATTCATTTCGGGATGTAATTTTGGAATTGAATATTAATAGTCCGGTATTAATTGGCATTGGTATGGTTGGATTAAAGACACCTGATAAGCGTGGGATTGGTGCCATGGCCAATGGGCCGAGAATGCCAAAATTCTGCGCTCAACTTGAGCAGTTACTTCAGGATGCTAAAGTTGGACTGAAATATCCCATAAGGCAACTGGGTAGTGATGCAGATTATTGTGGAATTGGCGAAGAATATGGCGATGGCGGTATGTTCAAGGATGTCCAGAATGCCTACTATTTAGGCGGTGGAACCGGTACTGCAGATGCATTAAAACTAAATGGTAACCTTATCCCTTTTAATAACGCAAAATCATGGATTGCCAAAACCTGGGAAATAAAAAATGATCAAAATATTTCTCTGGAGACCTATGCATCGGCAGGCGGTATTCAATCTCTCTATAGTAATTACGCAAAAATACCATTGAAAAGACTTCAACAGGATTCAGTTTATGCCGATATCATTTTCTCTAGAGCCTTAGGCAATGAAGAAGCAGCTTTATTAACTTTTGCTGAGGTAAGTGCTTATATGGCGAAATTAATTTTTGAACGTTTAGAAACAATTTACAGTGGCTGGCAAAACCGGTATGAATTCATGGACCCTGATCGTGATAATCTGAAAGTTAATCACCCATATCGAAAAACATTATTAGAACGGATTATAATCGGACAACGTCTTGGTAAATTACTAGATAAATCGAGGGAACCAATGTTACTTTGGGAACCATTCCAGAGAGATTTATATAACAATATTGAGCAATCTAAGACATTAACTCTTGAGGCAAAAGACCATTACCTTGATGGGAATAATATTAATCAAAATTTGATAATGACCTCACAATTAGACCACGCCCCAGTATTGGGCGCAGGAATAGCAGCGACACATAACATTCATGATTAATCGGTAATTCTTGGGACAGATGAAAAAGAAATCAGACAGGTTACTTGCTCTTGATGCCTTTCGTGGGTTTACCATTGCTTTCATGATAATTGTTAACACCCCTGGTAGCTGGGCTTATGTTTATGGTCCTCTGCGTCACGCCGATTGGCACGGCTGCACGCCTACAGATCTGGTCTTTCCATTTTTTCTGTTTATTGTAGGTGTTGCAATGCGATTTTCCTTTGCCCGGCACAATTACCAACCTTCTAGTGACCTATTGAAAAAGATATTTTGGCGAACAGTCACTATTTTCTCATTTGGTTTACTTTTGAATGCATACCCTTTTATACGCCAGGACTGGGATTGGACCAGCTTACGGATTATGGGGGTTCTACAACGTATAGGTTTGGCTTATGGATTGGCTGCAATACTCAGTTTATACCTAAGTGAAAAGAAATTATGGATATCTTGCGGTATTATCCTGATAGGATACTGGTTGATACTATTACTTTTTGGTGGTAGCGATCCATTTGGTCTCAGTTCCAATATCGCCCGAACAATTGACATTGCTATTCTAGGAGAAAATCACCTCTGGCGAGGTACTGGAATTCCATTTGATCCGGAAGGATTATTAAGCACCATTCCTGCGATTGTTACAGTGTTGATTGGCTTCAGTATTGGGCAACTTATACAAAAAGTTCCGGACCAAATGCACCTTGTAAAAACTATACTGATACGCGGTGCTGGAATTGCTGCAGTCGGATGGCTCTGGGGATTCATCTTTCCCATAAACAAACAGCTTTGGACAAGCACCTATGTCTTATATACTGGTGGACTTGCATCCTTTTTCTTAGCTTCCTTCATATGGCTGATTGATATTCGTGGGTATAAAAAATTGTCTTGGCCATTCATGATTTTTGGGACCAATTCTATTTTTGTTTTTATTGGTTCTGGCCTATGGGTTAAAACTATTTTAAAGGTCAAGTTTGATTATAATGGAGATATTATTTCGGGTTACAGTTATCTTTATAATACCGTTTTTCAACCATTGGCAGGTAACATAAATGGCTCATTCCTATTTGCGTTAGCCCATGTACTTGGTTGGTGGTTGATTCTATTTTGGCTTTATCGAAAAAAGATATTCATTAAAATCTAGATTAATTATGCCTGAGAAAATTTTTATTTCTGGTGCCAGCAGCGGAATAGGTGAATCACTAGCGTATTATTATGCACAAAGACAGGCCACCATTGGTATTGCTGCTAGGAGATTGACCCAACTAGAATCCGTCGCTAGAAAATGTAAAGAGCTAGGTGGTAATCCAATCATTTATCACCTGGACGTCTCAGATCAAGAGAAAAGTAAAACAGCTGCACAAGAGTTCATTGCAAAAACTGGTGGCATAGATATAGTTATTGCTAATGCGGGAATAGGCGGCGAGGATAATATTATTAGTGGGGATGCATCTTCTATAAATGAAATTCTAAAGATAAATATCCTTGGCGTAACCAATATTGTGGTCCCATTTATACCTGCTATGGAAAAACAAAAATGTGGGAAAATTGGAATTATTAGTTCCATTGCTAGCTTTCGTGGTTTGCCCAATCACGGAGGTTACTCTTCCAGTAAGGCGGCATTACGTTATTTAGCAGAAAGTTGGGACCATAATCTTTCAAAAAATGATATAACCATTACCACAATTTTTCCCGGCTGGATAGCTACAGAAATGACGGCTAAACATGAATTCAAAATGGCGTTCCTGATGGATTCTGATAAAGCTGCAATAAAAATAGCTGAAGCCATACAAGCTGGAAAAGGAAAATTAATATTACCCTGGCAATGGAAATTTATTATTCCAATTTTTCGTATACTTCCAAATGCGTTGGTTCGCGCATTTTATCCTAATAAAAAATAACACAACCAGAGCTTGCTTTTTTATATTACGTTAACGTAATATATATTACTATTACGTAATAATTATGGAATCCAGTAAAAAAGAACGATTTTACACAGTACCAGAATTATCAAGGGAATTAGGCCTCACGGAGCGTGCAATTCGATTTTACGAGTCAAAAGGTTTGCTGGCACCAAAAAGGGCAGGCAATACTAGAATATTCTCTTATAAAGATCGTGCTAGACTAATAATTATTATGCGGGCAAAAAAACTGGGTTTTTCATTAAATGGAATAAAAAGTTATTTAGATCTATATGATGTTGATTCTAATAATCGTAAGCAAACAGAATTGGGATTAAACGCAGTAGATGAACGAATCAATTTTTTGGAAGAGCAACGAGATGAAATAAAAATTCTGTTAGCTGATCTGAATGAAATAAAACATGCTCTAGTTAGAACATTAAATAATGGATAGTTAGGTTAGAAAAGATTGGGTAGATGAATTGTAGGAGAAATAAATGAGAGAAAAAATGTTAAATGATGAACTGCATCTGTTCCGGGACATGGTCCGGACGTTCATCAAAAATGAGATCGTACCCAATGTAGAAGAATGGTCAAAGGCCGGCATGGTATCACGGGATATTTGGCGCAAAGCAGGCAAAAACGGTCTGCTGGGCACAGGTGCTCCGGAAGAATACGGTGGGGCAGAAATTGATGATTTTCGTTACAACACAGTTATTATAGAAGAAATCTGTCGGAGTGGTGTGGCCATGGGTTTCACTATTTCAAATGATCTAGTGATTCCATATTTATTGCGCTATGCCAATGATGAACAAAAAGCACGTTGGCTTCCAAAGCTTTGCTCTGGGGAGCATATATCTGCGCTGGCCATGACAGAACCAATCGCAGGAAGTGATTTGGCTAATACGCGAACAACAGCTATCCGTGATGGTAATCATTATGTGGTAAACGGATCAAAAACCTTTATAACAAATGGCGCTTTGGCCGATTTTGCTATTGTGACCGTAAAAACAGATCCAGATGCTGGTACCAAGGGCATGAGTCTAATGGTCATTGAGCGCGGCATGGATGGTTTCTCCCATGGGAATCCATTTGAAAAGATTGGACAAAAATCGCTAGATACAACCGAACTCTTTTTTAGTAATGTAAGAGTTCCTGAAGAAAATATCCTGGGTGAAGAAGGGAAAGGATTCCAATATTTGATGGAAAATCTTCCACAGGAACGCATGACCATTGCAGTGGGTGCTATCGCTGCTTCTGAATCCATGTTGGAATACACCATTGACTATTGCAAAGAACGAAAAGCATTTGGCCAAGCCATTGGATCATTTCAAAACTCAAAATTCAAATTAGCGGAAATGAAAACGGAAATAGAAATTGGCCGTGTATTTATTGATGACTGCATCATGCGGTTGAATGCAAAAACGCTAACACCGGTAAAGGCAGCCATGGCCAAATGGTGGGCCAGCGATCTTCAGATCAAAGTGGCAGATCAGTGCCTTCAACTCCATGGCGGTAACGGCTATATGATGGAATATCCCATTGCCAGAGCCTACACTGATGCACGTGTTCAATCCATTTATGGCGGTACCAATGAGATCATGAAAGAGATCATTGGCAGATCACTTGGGTTTTAATAAAAATGAATAGGGAGTTATTTATATGGTAAATGAAGCTTTTATCTTTGATGCAATACGATCCCCACGAGGAAAGAAAAAAGGCGGCGCCCTGAATGAGGTGACCCCGGTAGACTTGGTATCAAAACTAATGAAAACACTGGCCCGGAAACAGGAACTAGACACCTCCCAGGTGGATGACGTGGTATTGGGTTGCGTGACGCCGATTGGCGACCAAGGCGCAAACATTGCAAAGGCGAGCGCACAATATGCTGGTTGGGATATTGATGTACCGGGAGTTCAGATCAATCGTTTTTGTGCGTCCGGTTTAGAAACAGTAAATATGGCTGCCATGAAGGTACGTTCAGGATGGGAAGATTTGGTCGTTGCCGGTGGTGTGGAGTCCATGTCACGGGTGCCCATGGGTTCCGATGGTGGCGCAATGGTATTTGAACCAAAAGTTAATTTAAAAACTAGTTTTGTGCCTCAAGGAATCGGTGCAGACTTGATTGCCACAATTGAAAATTTTAGTCGAGAAGATGTCGATAATTTTGCATTGGAATCACAAAAACGTGCATCAAAAGCTGCAAAAAAAGATTATTTTAAATCTCTGATACCCATTGATGATCAGAATGGAATTTGCATCCTTGATCATGATGAACATATCCGACATGATATTACAATTGAAGGACTACAGGGACTTAACCCTTCTTTTGAAATGATGGGAAATATGGGATATGATACTGTGGCCTTACAAAAATATTCTGGCGTTGAAACTATTAATCACGTCCATACAGCAGGAAATGCATCGGGAATCGTGGACGGTGCCGCCCTTGTTTTGGTCGGTACGAAAGAAAAAGGGAAAGAATTGGGACTTAAACCCCGAGCAAGAGTCGCCTCAGCTGCTCTCGTTGGCATGGACCCAACAATCATGTTAACAGGCCCCGGTCCCGCCACAAAAAAAGCACTAAAAAAAGCTAGAATGGCTATTAAAGATATTGATCTCATGGAAGTCAATGAAGCATTTGCTGTAGTCGTCCTTCGTTTTTTAAGGGATATGGGTTTAGATAATATGGATAACATCAATGTGAATGGTGGATCCATTGCAATGGGTCATCCTTTGGGGGCTACAGGTGCAATGCTGTTAAGCACAGTATTAGATGAACTTGAAAGAGCCGATTTACAAACGGCCCTTATCACTCTTTGTGTCGGTGGAGGCATGGGTATCGCTACAATAATTGAACGTGTATAATAATTAAAAAAATAAGGAATTGATAATGGCTTTTGATTACCAAAAAGATGGGCAAGATATTGTAACGGTCACTATGGATATGCCAGGAAGATCTGCAAATGTGATTAATGATGAATTCTCTTTATCAATGATGACGGTAGTAGATAAGCTAGAACGGGAAGACTCACTTTCAGGTGTTATTATTACATCTGCAAAAAAAACATTTTTAGCTGGTGGTGATCTAGAAATGCTTATTAAACAAGAAGACCCAGAAGAAACTTTTGAACTAGTAGAAAAAGGCAAGAAAATTACCAGAAGATTAGAGACACTAGGCAAACCTGTAGTTGCAGCAATTAATGGCGCCGCTTTAGGGGGAGGTTTGGAACTGGCTCTCTGTTGCCATTATCGTATTGCCATAGATAATTCAAAAATAAAAATTGGCTTGCCTGAAGTGACCTTAGGGTTGTTACCAGGTGGTGGTGGTGTCGCTCGTCTACCTCGACTTATTGGTCTACAATCTTCTTTTCCTTTTTTGATCGAAGGTAAACAAGTAAATCCTACTGCTGCCTTTAATAAAGGTATTATTAATGAATTAGCTTCCGATAAAGATGATATGCTTAAAAAGGCAAAAGATTGGATTTTATCTAAACCGGAAGCAATGCAACCTTGGGATAAAAGAGGTTATAAAATGCCTGGAGGCACACCACAGCACCCTAAAATTGCGCAAATGCTAGCGATTGCTCCGGCAATGTTACGAAAAAAAACAGTGGGTAATTACCCAGCCCCAGAAGCTATTATGACAGCAGCAACTGAAGGCGCCCTCGTAGATTTTGATACAGCGAGCCAAATTGAATCTAGATATTTTGTCAAATTGGTTACAGGTAAGGTTTCAAAAAATATGATCAATGCTTTTTGGTTCCAATTAAATGAAATTAATTCTGGTGCAAGTAGGCCAAAAAACGTAAAACCAACTGAAATAAAAAAACTTGGGGTTCTAGGGTCTGGATTAATGGGCCATGGAATTACATATGTCTCAGCGCTAGCAGGCCTGGAAGTAGTGATGACGGATGCTACTCAAAAAAATGCAGACGGAGGATTATCTCGGATTGAGACGATCTTAAATGAAGGTCTTAAATTGGGCCGTACAACTAAGGAAAAAATTGATGCAACTCTTGGTTGTATCACTGCAACAAATGATTATGATAAACTATCGGATTGTGACTTAATTATAGAAGCGGTATTTGAAGACCGTGATTTAAAAGGAAAAGTTACAGGTCAGGCTGAAAAAGTCATGGATCCAAATGGAGTATTTGCTTCGAATACTTCTACCCTTCCAATTACTGGTCTTGCAGAAAAATCTATTCGGCCAGAAAAGTTTATTGGATTACACTTTTTTTCACCGGTACATAAAATGAAACTGGTGGAAATAATAAAGGGGGATAAAACTAACGATGAAACTATAGCAACAGCATTTGATTTTGTATTAAAGATCAGAAAGATACCAATTGTTGTTAATGATAGTCGTGGATTTTATACTTCTCGTGTCTTTAGCACTTATACGGGTGAAGGTTTAGCTTTACTCGCTGAAGGAAATCACCCCCAAGAAATAGAGTCTGCTGGTAAGAAAGCCGGTATGCCGGTTGGGCCCTTAGCCGTGACTGATGAAGTAAACCTTGGATTAGTAGCTAGAATCAGAAATCAAACTAGAAAAGATCTCGCTAAAGAAGGAAAGGAACTACCTCTAGTACCTGCCGATCCAGTGATTGATTTAATGACTGAGAAAGTAAATCGTTTAGGTAGAGCAAATGGAGGAGGTTTTTATGAATATCCAGAAAATGGAAAAAAACACTTATGGCCGGAATTACAAAAGCACTTCCCTCCTGTTAAAGATCCTCTGACTCAAGATAAAATGATAGAAAGAATGTTATTTGCACAGGTAATAGAAACAATTCGCTGTTATGAAGAAAATGTTGTCACTTCAGTTCCTGATGCAAATATTGGCAGCATATTTGGTTGGGGATTTGCTCCTTTCAAGGGAGGAACGCTACAGTTTGTAAACGATTATGGGATTCAGGAATTTGAAAAACGAGCTCAAGAACTAGCTAAAAAATATGGCGAACGTTTTGCTCCTCCAAAAATGCTAACGAAAATGGCTTCAACAAAAGAAAGATTTTAATTGAAATCTAATTGAGTAGTATATGAAAAGCCCTCTATCTTCATTAAAAATTCTAGATTTTTCCACCTTACTTCCTGGCCCATTTGCTACAATGATGCTTGCTGATATGGGTGCTGATATCCTATGGGTGGACAGTGTGAAAAGTAAAATTGATCAAGAAAATTCCAAAGCGGCTACCATGCGTGAATATCTTGGTAGATCAAAAAGGTCTATTGCTCTGGATTTAAAAAAACCAGAAGCCGTTGATATTATAAAACGTCTTGTAGATGAATATGATATTATAGTAGAACAATTTCGACCTGGTGTGATGAAACGACTGGGTTTGGATTATAAAACGATTTTCAAAATAAACCCCAGAATTATCTATTGTTCTATCACTGGCTATGGACAAACAGGGCCATACAAGGATCGTGCAGGTCATGATATTAATTATCTGGCCACTGCAGGAGTAAGCAGTCATAGTGGTCGAAAAAATAATGGCCCAATTCTTTCTGGCGTTCAAATAGCCGATATTGCTGGAGGTTCACTACCTGCAGTGTCAGGCATTTTGGCAGCGGTAATTCAGCGAATACAAACAGGTGAAGGTCAATATATAGACATTAGTATGACAGATGGATCTTTTGCATTGAATACCATTCATGGTGCTGAATACTTATCAGGAGGGTCCGAACCGAAATTGGAATCCACTATATTGAACGGAGGTAGTTATTACGATTACTACCAAACCAAAGATGGACGGTACTTTTCGGTAGGCAGTCTAGAGCCAAAATTTTTCCAACAATTATGTAAGGTTCTTGAAAAAACAGGATATATTAAAACAGAATCGGATCTGCAGTCTCAGGATACAGAAGAATTAAAATTTCAAATTGCCAGTATATTTAAGCAAAAGAATTATGAGGATTGGTGTATAATGTTTTCAGCTATAGATGCTTGTGTTGAACCAGTATTAACATTTACTGAAGCAGTACACCATCCACAATTAAAATCAAGAAAAATGATAGTAGACGTTCCAGCAGATAATGGTTCCTATAAAAAGCAAATTGGTAATCCGGTAAAATTTTCATTATCAGAAACAGATTATAGGCATATTGGTGTACAGCCCGGAACTCATTCAAAAGAAATATTGTTGGAAATTGGTTTTACTGAACCCGAATTAAAAATATTATTTGACCAAGGTATTGTTAGTTAATGGCGAAAAATAAAATAGTAAAAATTGGCTGCGCTTCTGCTTTTTGGGGCGATACCAGTAGTGCTGCACCACAATTAGTATATAGTGGCAATATAGACTATCTTGTATTTGATTATCTTGCTGAGGTAACCATGTCCATCCTAGCCGGTGCAAAATTAAAAAATACTGATATGGGTTACGCCACTGATTTTATCAAACATATGTCGCCCATTTTAAGTGAAGTGAAAAAACGCGGGATCAAGGTCATTAGTAATGCTGGGGGTATAAACCCAGAAGCATGTCGGGCAGCTGTTATAGAAGAAGCAAAAAAAGCGGGAGTTGAATTAAATATCGCCCTGGTCAAAGGTGATAATCTAGTTGATCAAAAAAAACAATTGCAGGCATTGCCAGTCACTGAATTGGAAACAGGTCAAACCATGCCTGACAATGTTACAAGTATTAATGCATATCTTGGTGCCGATGGGATACGGCGCGCACTTGAGGAAGGCGCAGATATGGTTATTACAGGAAGATGTGTGGACAGCGCTGTTGTTCTCGGACCATTAATGTATGAATTTGGTTGGACAGCTCAGGACTATGACCTACTGGCTGCTGGTAGTTTAGCCGGTCATATTATTGAGTGTGGTGCACAGTGTACAGGAGGCAATTTTACAGATTGGCACTTAGTGGAAAATTTTGACGATATGGGGTTTCCCATTGTGGAAGTTGAGTCAAATGGCAATTTTATTGTAACCAAGCCCAATGGCACAGGTGGTATTGTTTCATTCGGTACTGTATCAGAACAATTTCTGTATGAGATTGGTGACCCTCAAAACTATATACTACCAGATGTATCCTGCGATTTTACCAATGTGACCATTAAAGAAATAGGAAACGATCAGGTCTTTGTTTCTGGCGCTAGGGGAAAACCTCCCAGCAATACATATAAAATATCTGCAACATATTTAATGGGTTATAGAATAAGTATTGCTGTTATCATTGTTGGTATTAATGCTGCAAAAAAAGCTAAGGTTAGTGCTGAGGCAATTATAAAAAAAACTGAGCGTATGTTTTCCGATAATGATTGGTCCAACTATATAGATACAAAAATATCGATTATTGGAACTGAGGCAACTTATGGCG
>Ga0207961_1000540_pt1 | contig 10947 bp, 10 predicted proteins | sample Knorr_S7_td_250__FD_185596 | JGI IMG/M metagenome (GOLD analysis project Ga0207961, IMG submission 185596) | Marine microbial communities from Southern Atlantic Ocean transect - Knorr_S7_td_250_ad_252m_LV_B (SPAdes) (version 2) | ecosystem: Environmental > Aquatic > Marine > Oceanic | place... | reverse complement strand
AATCAGAAAAGTACTTTGGGAATCACCTGATTCTAAAGGAAATATCAGCGGTTACACAGATAATTATATCCGGGTGATACTGAATGAAAAAAACTGTTATGATTTTCAGAATCAGATATTACCTACAAGACTTTTAGCACACCAGGGAGGTAATGTAACAGGTGTGAATATGGTTAACTGAAAAGACATGTTCACACTTGTCAGCTGGAATATCCAATACGGTAAAGGTGTAAACGGACGAATTGATTTAGGCCGAATCGCAGAAACTGTTCAAAAAGATGGATTGCCTGATGTACTTTGTCTTCAGGAAATCTCAAGAAACTATCCTTCCACTAATGACGGGGCTGATCAGGTTAAGGAACTTGAGAATTTGTTCCCTGACTATGAATCTTTTTTCGGAGCAGTTCATGACCGATCAGGAGGAAAAGAAAAAACCCGCAAACAATTCGGCAACCTCGTTTTAACTCGGCTATCACCTGTTCAGGTTCTTCATCACCTGCTTCCTTCTCCAGCAGACCCAAAGGCAAGATTCATGTCCAGGCAGGTAGCAGAATTAGTTGTCCCTGCAAACACAATTGACCTTCGTGTGATGACCACTCATCTTGAATTTTTCTCAGAAATTCAGCAGTTGGCTCAAATTCAACGTATACGGGAAATACATGAAGAGGCCTCTTTCCAATTTCATAATCCTGGGAAAGACATGCCTGACACACCATTCGAACTTGTAAAGCGTGGTAAAAATACTGTCATCTGTGGTGATTTCAACTTTATTCCAGACAGTACACCTTACCGAAAGATGACAGCAAGGTTTCCAGACAAGAATATGGGTCTTGTTGATGCCTGGAGGACACACCAGGGAGGCAATGCACACACTCCCACATGTGGAATTTTTGATCTCAAACAGTGGAAAAAGGGCCCGCATTGTAGAGATTATTTTTTCATAAGTCAAAGCCTGACACAGAAAATAAATCAAGTTTCAGTCAATACTAAAACAGATGCTTCAGATCATCAGCCAATTCGTTTAGTTCTGGATGTGTAAGATTAAACGCATTATAAATATACTTTTAACTGTAACTGTTGCAGGATGTTCAGGTTCTCTGTCATTAGAAGACAATCAACGAACGGAAATTAAATATTTAGTTTCCTGTCCTCCTAATATCTTTTATTGTTACCGCAAATCAGATCTTATTTGTCATCGTAGATATCGTGTGATGACAGTTTCAAGTTCGGAAGATAATCCAGAAATGATTATCAAATGCAACTGATAGTTCAGGATCATAGTACATTGGAAATTTGACTTTTCGAAACGCATAAATATAAAAAAAGTATGGTGTGCGGATTGCACAATCCCATGAAACAAAAAAAGAAAGAACTTTTTTTCCTAATGGGCTTGAAATATTTGTTTAAGCCTCATATTCTCATCGGATTGTCTTTTCAGCATTTTAGTTTTTTAATTCATTAACTTAAATACGGACAAGCCGCTAAAAGAGAATCGCTATAAAGATTTTCTGTTGGTATTCAGGTGAAAATGTCTAATGTCAGCCCGTACACACGGGTTATTGCAGAATGTCTGCATTCACTTTCTGACGACAAACCAGATGATTGTGCATGCGATACAAAACAGGTAATGCAGTTGCTGATAAACATGCTCCAGGGGAGAATGCTGGAGCATATTAAAGAGCGTGTGAGCAGCTACTACAAAATTGAACAGGACGCTCTTAATGAAGAATTTTCAGTATGCCTGATTGAGGTTTTTGCAGAAATATTCGGGTTGTTTCGCAATAAATTTGAAGAAATGCCCTGGCTGGTAAATGAAATTGCAAAACGCATTGTAGAAGCAGAAACAAGGAATGGTTCAAAAACAGAAAGAAGCATAAATCAACTTTATCTCTCCATATTCTGTAAATATTTCGAATATAAAAACATAGAGAAAATAATCTCGACCCTGCAGACTGATCCACGTATACAACGTACGATAATCTCAGCAATCCCTTCCACTGTACTTCCCAATTCAGAACAACACCCTGCATTGTCAAGAAGCTCAGTCTAGGTCACAATTTATTTGAAGCTTCGACTTAGGCAAATTAAACGGCAATTCTAACAAACCTCAGGTCCACGCCATGAATATAGGGAACAGCCCTCTTTGCGCTTGTAACTTCATGCTTTTCCTAAAGCTTCAAGCATCTTATTTCCAATTTCATCAAGCGAGTTAATAACATGTATTCCAGCTTCTCTTAAAGCATTCATTTTTTCTTCTGCCGTTCCATGTCCTCCAGAAATAATGGCACCGGCGTGTCCCATCCGACGTCCGGGTGGAGCAGTTTGTCCTGCAATGAAACTGACAATTGGCTTAGTTACATTATTTCTAACATAATCAGCTGCCTGTTCTTCCGCATCTCCTCCAATTTCACCAATCATGACTATTGCTTCAGTCTGCTTATCCTGTTCAAATAAACTCAGACAGTCAATAAAATTAGTTCCATTAACTGGGTCACCGCCTATTCCAATGCAGGTTGATTGACCTAGGCCAACACGAGTAATCTGACCTACAGCCTCATAAGTCAAAGTCCCTGATCTTGAGACAATTCCAATTCCGCCTGTTTTATGAATTGCACCAGGCATGATACCTATTTTGCTTTGGCCGGGAGTTATTATTCCAGGACAGTTTGGGCCAATCAGCCTACAACCTTTTTTGCTTACAAAATCAACTGCCTGAACCATATCAACTACTGGGACTCCCTCAGTAATTGCCACAATCAAGGGTATTTCTGCAGCTGCAGCCTCCATTATTGCATCTGCAGCAAATGCTGGTGGAACCAGAATCATTGAAGCATTTGCATCAGTTGCCTTGACTGCTTCAAGTACCGAATTAAAAATAGGGACACCTTCAAAATCCTGTCCTCCTTTTCCGGGAGTTACTCCCGCTACAACGTTTGTACCATAATCCATGCAGCCTCGGGTGTGGAGCATACCCTGTGAACCAGTAATTCCCTGAACCAGAAGTTTTGTATTGTTATCAATTAAAATGGACATCTTTAATTAAAATTTGTTTAAAAAATTCTAAAATACAGTGTAAGCTTAAAATGTTTTTTTTGATCAATAAAGGCAAAAGATTTAATCATTCTTGCTGTAAAATTAATTTAATTCTTTAAGTCAGGACTTAAAATCTTCAGAAATGTCTCATTTATAGTTCCTGAGATAGAAATTCAGTAATGGTCCTATCAGGAGAATTATACCGGTTGAGGCAAAAGCCCAAAACCAGGCATGTTCACTGTTAGGTCCACCAAAAGTATTTAGAACAATACCAAAACCTACAGGTCCCAGAAAAGAGCCAATGAAACCGATACTTGAATGAACTGCTAAAGTAACTCCACGGCTATCTTCTGTTGCACTTTCTAATGCGCCTGTTGTAATTGATGCAGATTCCCCTGTCACTAGACATCCATAAACCAGCACAATTACAATTAATATTAGTGCTGTCATACCAGAACTATTACCTACCAAAAAGGCAAATACTGCAGAAAGTACCATAATGCTGTTCACAATAAGTGGCCTTCCAAAACGCATTGACAACTCATTGCCTATCACACTCGCGGGCATGCCCATCAGCACACCTACAAATACAATCAGCGACGGTTGAATGTCTCCAATGTCTGTACCTGAAAGAGCAAAAGCCAGGTATGCGACGATCCAGGAACGGAATGCAAATAGTTCATAATTGTGTGTTGAATAGCAGGCAATCCAACCCATTGTTCTTGGACTCCTCAACACAGGTCTGAAATCCAATGAACGCAGTCCCGAACGTGCCCCATCCTTATTAGGAAGATTATCCAGAGTGATCCAAACTATCAATATTGCAAGCAATGCACACATTCCTGCAAACCAGAAAGCAGTTTCCCAGGAAAACCAGTCCTGTGTGTAACCTCCGATTAAGAAGGATAGCGCACTGCCTATACCAAATGAGGAAGTATAAAAGGATGTTGCCCTTACTCTGGATTTACCTGTTAAGCGGTCTGTCAAGGCTTTGAGCCCTGGCATGTATGTCCCGGCCAGGCCAATTCCACCCATAGTCCTGAAAAGCATTGCGGTCCAGTATCCCTCTGCAAAAAAGGCGAAACCAACACAACTCAGGCATGTAATCAAAGCACCGCCAATGTAAATTTTTTTTGCATCTATCCAGTCTGTAATACTTACAAGAATTATCACAGAAACCATGTAGGACCCGTAATAAATACCACTTATCCAACCTGCGTCAACACTGTTGAGATGCCATTCAGTGAAGAAAAAAGGAAGCATTGAAGAAAATGTGAAAATACCCTGCATTAAAAGCACCTCAGCAAAACATGTAAAGAAAATCATTTTTACTGCAGATTTGCTTGATAAAGCCGTGTCAGATTTCATATTTATCATTTTATCTTTTTACTGAGACAACAGAGATCAGGTGGGATACGGGTAAGCTTATAATGATGGGTCTTCCTGATATCAATTCAAAGACTATTCAACTATGAAGTACTTTAGTCTGCATTGCTATGGCACCTCAATTTTTTTATTGAATTTTTATCGAGATAGTATATATGAGCTATTTGGGATTTTTAAAAAACAAGCAATAATAAGTTGGATTTTCAAGAAATTTAAGAGTTTTGAGAAATATAAATTTACTTCTGGTGCTCGTGCGTATTAATTATTTCATGGAAAATGATAAGGCCCTGTACACACCTGTCAATAAAGTGAGCAAACCTGCAACAATTAAAAGCAGGCATATTGGCCTGGACAAATACTCCACAATGTCATAGTGCACCATTTGCATTCCCTGAGCAAAATTCTGTTCTCCAATTTTACCCAATATAATTCCCAGTACAATACCAGGTATCGAATAACCAGATCTTCTCAGCAAAAATCCAATTATTCCTGCACCAAACATAATCATTACATCCAGCACCAGACCTCTTCCTATATACGAGCCAATACTTGAAAGCAGCAAAATCATAGGTGCCAAAAACTGAAAAGGTATTTTCAGCAGATAAAGTATAGTCTTCGTCTCTATCAAACCAATGAAGAGAATAGATAAATTTGCATAAAACATTGCGGCGAAAACTATCCATATCAGATCAGGTGAGTTATAGAACACCATTGGCCCCGGTTCCAGATCATGCATCTGGAATACACCAACCATCAGTGCCGTCATGGCACCACCAGGAAGTCCAAGTGCTAGTAAAGGAATCATGGCAGCTCCAGTCGCGGCATTATTTGCAGTCTCAGAAGATATTACTCCTTCCAATTTACCTTTACCAAACTCTTCCTTATTCTTGGACCAGCGTACTGCTTCTCCATAACCCATAAATGCTGCAAGTGTAGCCCCTATTCCTGGCAGGATACCGCAAAAAAATCCAACGATAATAGATCTTACTACTGCAATTTTATTAATCCAGAGTTCTAATATAGTAGGAAAATCAAGACTTAGTTCTGGAGCCACATATTTGCCAATTGCTTTTTTTTCTGCCTGTACAAATATCTCTGAGACTGCAAAAAATCCTAAAATAGCTGGCACGAATGCAATCCCCGCAGCAAGATCAGCAAAACCAAAATTATAACGATTGATTCCTCCCACAGGGTCCTGGCCAATTGTAGCTATCAGCAAACCGCACAATACGGAAATCCAGCCTTTCCAGAGGGTCCTTCCTCCAACTGAAGAAGCCACTGCCAGACCAAAAAACACCAATGCAAAAATCTCAGGTGGACCTATATTGGAGATTGCCCAGTTAGCCAGAGGTTCTGTGGCTGCCATCATTACTACTGCAGAAGTTATCCCGCCAATAGCAGAACACAGTACTGCAGCTCCAACTGCTTTTCCTGATTGACCATTGCGTGTCATGGGGTATCCATCGAATGCAGTAGGAGCATTTTCAGGAGCACCTGGAATATTGAACAGAATCGCTGTAATTGCACCTCCATAGGTACCGGTGCAGTAAATAACGGCAAAAAGCATAACACCTTGAGCTGGGTCTAAATTTGCTGTAAATGGAAGCAATATGGCAGCAAGAGTTAGCATGCTGACCCCGGGAATAGCGCCAAATAACATCCCACCAACTACACCAAAGACAAAGATTGAAATGGAAAAAGGGTCTCCAAACAGAGCAAGACTACCGGCAAGAAAGTTATCAATCATTATCTTGGATTAAAAATTAAATGATTGATGCAGCTTGGTGTTAATTGTAAGCATGAAAGCACTGAAATCGTAGAATGGTGAAACATTGCCCTGCGGCAGAGGGGCGTTAAGCAAAACCATGAAAAGTAAAATAATCAGGAAATATATGAACAATGTGTTTGCCAAAATCCACTTTGCTCTTTTTTCTCCAAGAAGCATAATTACCAATGCGATGAAAATCGGCGTTGCCGAATAGAAACCTACAGGCTTGAGAGACCATGCATAAATGAAAGGTAGCAGTAAAATTGCTACAAGTTTCTGCACAGAGCGAAAACTTTCATATGAAATAACCTCATCATCGTCTGTTATCCCTATACGACCCTGTTGTTCTTCAGAACCTTTTTTATATAGGTGAAAAAAATTACCAAGCACCACCAGCAGTAGGATGCCCAAAACTGCTCTTGGCCAGCCTGTAGCACCGAAAATATATATTTCGATCTCCTGGTCGAATTCAAATGAGAAGGCAAAAAAGACAGCAATAATGACTATCCATACGCTGGTTTCGACGATATGAGAAACCTTTAACTTGCTCATCTCCAAATGCTTGAGAAATATTTTGGAAAGTGTCCGGTGGGGAAGTACCGGACACTATTTAGAAATGGTGATTTAGAAATCAAATAAATAAGAAAACATTATTTAACATCCAGACCCATTGCTTTATATACTTCTCTGTATTGAGCAATGGAATTATTTATTAGTATTCTGGCACCAGCGGTGTCACGGTAACTGTCAATCACAGTCATGAATTTGGATTCATTGAATTTCTGATAGCTGTCCTGGCAATATGCACGCTGGAATGCCCATTGAAGCCATTCAACCCGGTTAGCCGGCGCATTTGCGTGTACGTAAAATCCTCTGAAACGCAAAAGCGGCTCAAATGACATTCCCATATCCCTGTGTGTTGGGACACTTGCAAAGACAGATGGCCTTTCATTAAATATTGTCAGGATAGGCTTGAATTTGCCTGCGTCAAGAAACTTCCTGACATCACCGGGCTGCTCAAAAAGCGCATCGACCTGTCCGCCCAGCAGAGCACCATAACGAGGTGCACCCTTGTCGAAGGAAATCTGCTGTATTTTCAAGCCAGCAGCTTCTGTAATGAATTTCATTGTTACACGCTCCATCGAGCCTTCTTTTGAAACATTGGCAATGGTTGATTTCCCGTTCTGAGCTTTAACCCATTTTGCATATGATTTCCAGTCGTTGTATCGAGTCTCATTTGTACGTATATATATCTGAGAAAATGTAACTTGTGATATAACCAGAGGAATCAGGTCAACTGAAGGGTTAGGCCTGCTTGAATCCAGGGCGTGAGCAGATGAAGCATCATCAATATGCTCAAGTACTGTGTAACCGTCTGCAGGGGCAGCCATATATGCTGTCATGCCTACGGTGCCTGAACCGCCAGGTTTGTGGTCACGGTTAATGCTTACACCGGTATGACCGGTAACAGCTTCAGCCATTGCTGCTGCTATCTGTCCTGAACCTCCAGCAGGTCCATATGGGACAATCATGGTTAATGCACGACTGGGAAAACCTGAAGGCTTAGCCATGCTGCTCTGCTTGACCTTGCATTCGAATGCCACTGCTGAACCAGCCAGAGAAAAACTCAGTAAGCCTGCAAATCCAAATGCAGTTAATTTTTTAAGATATATTTTTTTCACTGTGCCTCCTTTTTAATTGACTACAATCAACAATCATCACTGAAGTGTGAAGAATGATCAGGTAATCTAACTTAATTTAATAATATGTCAAGAATAATTTATCTTATACTTTTTTGTTATCTAAATATATCATGCTAAATAGCTGGAAATATCTTAGACTGGATTTTATCTGAATTGAAATATTAATGTATCTGTTGCTTGATGAGGTCACTTAGATAGCGTATCATGCATTTAAATCTACCAAAAAATGACATAGCACAGTGACGCATAACAGATGTCTGACCGAAATTTTCAATCCATTCAACCTGTATGGGAGTGAATAAAAAGTGTTTGACGTTGCAACTGCTTTCGCAATTTTTAGTGCTATATTACTTGCAGGTCTGCTTAAAGGAATCATTGGAGTTGGTTTTCAGACAGTTGGTATTGCATTTTTAACAGTCATTACAAACTTGCCTAACGCTATTTCTCTGTTGTTGATTCCATCCCTGGTAACCAACTTATGGCAAGCTGGAGCAGGAGGAGAATTATTTACAATTCTAATCCGTCTTTGGCCCCTGATAATTACAGCCAGCATGATGGTGTGGTTTGGTTCAATAGCACTGACAAGTGTTTCCCTCTCATATCTTTCTGCCCTTCTGGGTGTTCTCCTGATTATTTATTCCACATTTAGTCTGTTTGGTCTCAGATTCGAAGTTAAAACAATAAATGAGTGGTGGCTTGCTCCGTTGATTGGATTAATTAACGGAGTACTTACAGGAATGACAGGCATTTTTGTTGTACCATGTGTTTTTTATTTTCAGGCAATTGGATTTCGCAAAGACACATTGATACAGTCAATGGGGGTTTTATTCACGGCATTAACCCTGATGCTGATTGTTTCACTCAAAACGAAAAATATTCTAACCTTGGAATTGTCTGGCTGGTCAGCATTTGCAATTTTTCCTGCAATTATAGGAGTATTAGTTGGTCAGTTAATGAGAAAAAGGATTTCTGAAGGAATTTTCAAGAAAATTTTTTTCTTGTGCCTGATTTTTCTCGGCAGTTTCATAACTTTTAATGCATTATAAAATTCCTTGATAAAGCTGTTTCTAAATTATTTGCAAATCATTTTTATTTTAACATGCTCACCGTCGTCTGTTTATGTAAGATAATATCATGACCGCAAATTGACTCACATGAATGTATTATTTGATCATTTGGAGAAAGTTTGAGTAACTCAAACTTTTATATAATCTAATAATTCAGAGGACTTATACCTGAAGATTAGAGTGAATTATTAAAAAATATTTACAAATCCCACTAAAATTTAATTTATGCCGCAAATTTCAATTGAAACAATTATCAAACAGGCAAAGGCAGCTCAAACTGAGTTTGAAAGTGCTGGACAAGAAGTTGTTGATGAGTTGATAACAGGTCTTGCATGGGCATTACTAGAGCCGGGAACTAACCGTTCTTTATCAAATCAGGCTGTACATGACACAGGACTGGGGAATGCTGATGATAAATTCACCAAAAATTACCGTAAGACCTTGGGCCTCCTCAGGGACTTAAAAAATACTCCCTCGGTTGGTGTGATCAAAGAACTTCCGGAAAAGGGGTTAGTTGAAATTGCCCGTCCAGTAGGCGTTGTGGGGGCAGTAACTCCTTCCACAAATCCGATTGCAACTCCGCTGAATAATACTCTCAACGCAATTAAAGGACGAAACTCGATCATATTAGCTCCGTCCCCTAAAGGAGATGCCGTCTGTGAATTGATAGTTGAAATTCTGCAAAAGGTCCTGGTCCGACTTGGCCACCCAGAGCACCTCATTCAGAAAATCTCATCCCCTGCCAGCAAGGAGGCAACCAATAAACTGATGCAGTCTGTTGACATGGTTGTGGTTACAGGATCAGAAAAAAATGTAAGTTCAGCTTACAGAAGTGGGACTCCGGCAATTGGCGTTGGTGTAGGTAACGTAGCGGTAATTATAGATGAAACTGCTGACCTGGCCTCAGCCGCAAGCAAGGTAGTGACTTCAAAGATATTTGACAACGCAACAAGCTGCTCATCTGAAAACAGCCTGGTGATTGTGGATGAAGTTTATGAAAATGCCATTGAAGCACTGCAGGAAGAGGGTGGTGTTCTGCTTGATCATAAGGAAACACAAGAGTTGAGGGATAATTTATGGATTCAGGGAAAATTGAATCCACATCTGATTGCTAAATCTGCATCTGAGATCGCGACAGTTGTTGGTTTTCAGCGTCCGGAAATGAGGAAGGCCAAAATGCTGATGGTGGAAGAAACAGGCACAGGAAGCGAACATCCATTCTCTGGAGAAAAACTCAGTCCGGTTCTGACTTTGTATCGAGCAGAAAATTTTAAATCTGCCTGCCAAAGAATCATAGAATTATACGAATTCCAGGGAAAAGGACATTCTGTTGGACTGCATTCAAAAGATGAAACACGCCCCGTGGAAATGGGACTGAACCTGCCTGCATGTCGTGTAATTGTAAATCAACCACACTGCCTGGCCACTGGTGGTAGTTTTGGCAACGGTATGCCCTTTTCTCTTTCGATGGGTTGCGGTACGTGGGGAAGAAACAGCATCAGTGACAATCTGAATTATCGACATTTTCTTAATATCGTCCGTGTAGTTCATCCTGTAACTCCAGTAGAACCCAGCGAAGAAGAAATATTTGGTGACTTCTGGGAAAAATATGGTCGATAAGAAAGTTTCCTAAACTTCACAAATAAACTAAATCAATAACATAAATTGTGAATCCCTCAGGACATACAATCCAAAGTTTGATAGATCTCCACGCGGATACTATACCGGGACAGAAGTATGTGGTTTATCCTGAAACCAGAAGCTCTTGTACATGGAAAGAATTTCAACAACGTGTTCAATCAGTAGCATGCTATTTGTCGGGTAAAGGACTTTCCCGGGAAGTGCCTGTAGCGGGCTTGCTTGGGAACGGGCAAACAGCATTGGAATTATTTCTGGGCGGAATGTACGGAGGGTTTCAAGTTTTACTGGCAAATCCCTTATCCGGTAGAGATATATTAGCTTATGTAATAGAACATTCTGAAACTAAAAT
>Ga0207961_1000537_pt1 | contig 10953 bp, 10 predicted proteins | sample Knorr_S7_td_250__FD_185596 | JGI IMG/M metagenome (GOLD analysis project Ga0207961, IMG submission 185596) | Marine microbial communities from Southern Atlantic Ocean transect - Knorr_S7_td_250_ad_252m_LV_B (SPAdes) (version 2) | ecosystem: Environmental > Aquatic > Marine > Oceanic | place... | reverse complement strand
GATTGATGGCATTTAATGAGTCGAAGCCAAGTCCTTTAGATTCCATGTGACCAACCGGGAAACTCTCTATCAATACATCGGCGGTCTTGGCCAGTTTCTTGAACAACTCTTGGCCTTTCGGAGTATCTATGTCGATAGTCACAGACCGTTTATTCGTATTGTAGAAGAGAAAATAGGAGCTACGGTCAATCCCTACTTCATCGCCGATAAATGGGGCCTTATTCCTCGTCGGATCGCCGCCCGGCGGTTCAACTTTAACGACGTCGGCTCCATAGTCAGCCAGGAGTTTCCCGCAAAAAACCGCTTCTGGGCCAGTCAGATCTAGAATTCGATACGGAGGCAATAATACGCCTTCGGCAGGGGCTTTGAACGACATGTCATTCCTTGGTGTAACAAGGGATTTGGGACTGGGTATGGAGCTGTTTTAGTAGCTTCGCAGATTGTAGTTAGCGACTAGAAGACAGTCAAGGCGGCGCCGACTACCTCTTCGTCCTTACTAGAGGACATTGGGCTGCTATAATCATCCGGTCTCGACCGAATCAGAGAACTCTATGACAACCTTATTAGCCACTACACGCAATCGGTTTCTCCTGGCTCTCCAATACCAGGACTACCGAAACTTATGGATAGCAACTACCTTCTCCGCCTCAGCGGCCTGGGCGCTGATTGTTGCTCGAGGTTGGCTTACATTCGAACTAACTGGAAGTTCTTTTTGGGTCGGATTCGTCACTTTCGCAGCCATGATTCCACAGGTCTTTTCCTCTCCAATATCCGGGTTTCTCGCAGACAGGTTCGATAGAGTACGGGTGTTGCAGTGGATTTTCGTCTTAAACATGGCCAACAACTCACTGCTAGCCCTGTTGGTGATGAGCGGAATCGACACTCCCTGGATTATAGTCGTACTCGCCTTAGCAAACGGAACCATGCGAGCGAGCCAACAAACAGTAAGCACTGCCCTGGTTCCGAATCTGGTGTCTAAGGAACATCTTCTGAACGCCATCGCGCTCAATCAAGCGACCCAACAAGGGGCGCGAATGACCGGTGCCTTGGCCATCATGCCTTTACTTGGAATCGTAAACATCGAAGCTGCATTTTGGGCATGTAGCAGTTTCTACTTAGTCGGTTTTTTACATGTCTCAAAGGTTAAAACCCGGTCCACAGGTGTGATCAATCAAAATCAAGGTTTTTTGACCAACTTGTTCGAAGGGTTCGTATACGTTTATAAACGTCCAATTCTCAGGTCGATTATCCTGATAGTCCTCGCCCACTGCGCCCTAACCATGTCATATGAAGCTCTTTTGCCAGCCATCTCGGAAGACAAACTGAACGCTGGATCGGTAGGCACAAGTTACCTGATGGCAGGCGTAGGAGCCGGGGCTTTATTGTCTTCGCTCTTCATCGCCGGTGTCAGAAGTAATAGTACCAGGGGCAAGTTGTACCTATTATTTGCCTTGACCAGCGGTTTGGGCCCGATTCTTTTAGCCTGGTCAGGTTATTGGGGATTGTCGGTCGTCGCTACCATTTATATGGGCATCAACCAGGCAGGGTTCATGACCATCAGCCATACAATCATCCAGTCAATCACTGAAGACCGCGTAAGAGGCCGAGTTGCAGGAGTTTACTCAGTCCACATAGGCGGCAGTATGGCAGTCACCAATTGGATCAACGGTGCCATAGCTGATGTGTTCTCTGCCTCTGCCGTGATGGTCGTAGGCGGGCTCATATTCTTTGTGGTTGTAGTGATCAGTTTAGGCAGCACATCATTACGAGAGCTTTATTTCAGCGGAAATGAATCTTCCGCTGTTCCGACAGCATCGAACTAAGAATACAGGTCACAGGAGTTATCCATGGCTGAGAACAGCGAATTAAACGAATATCTGCAATCAACCACAAAGTCGAAGGAACTCTGGGAAGAAGCCAAGAAGTATTTGCCTGGTGGGGACAGCCGGAATTCAATCTTCTGGGCACCATACCCGATATTTATCGACCAAGCATCTGGGTGCCATGTGATCGATTCGGATGGTACAGACCGCTTAGATTTCATAGGCACAATGACTACCCTGATCTTAGGCCACGGACCCAAGCCGGTCCTAGATGCTGTAAATGCTCAGATGTCACGAGGCGTGGTCTACAACGCCCCTAACGCCCATCAGATCCGCCTGGCGAAGCTACTATGCGAACGGATACCGAGCTTCGACATGGTCCGGTTCACCAACTCAGGCACTGAAGCCACTTTAAACACTATCCGCGCCGCAAGGGCTACAACGGGCAAGAGCAAAATTGCAAAAGTTGAAGGCGGTTATCATGGTAGCCACGACCAAGTAAGCGTGAGTGTCAGAGTGAACCCTGCAAATGCTGGAGAGCGCTCACGGCCAGATGCTATGGCAGCAACAGAAGGTCTAGGTGAAGGGACACTTGACCAAGTTGTGGTCGTCCCATTCAACGAGACTGCCACCGCACGGGAGACTTTAGAAGCCTACAAAGACGAACTGGCTGCAGTCATAATTGAGCCTATGCTCGGATCGGTGGGCATGTTGCCTGCTACTTCTGAATTTCTAACCATGCTCCGTGATTTCACCTCAGCCAATGGCATAGTATTAATCTTTGACGAAGTGATAAGCTATCGGGCTTCTTCGGGCGGCGCCCAAGAATACTACGGCGTTACTCCAGACATGACATCCCTCGGTAAAATCATCGGAGGCGGGTTCTCGATTGGGGCCTTCGGCGGGCGAAAAGATATCATGGATCTTTACGACCCGTCTGCAGCTGGTGGACCGCGGGTTGCCCACGCTGGAACCTTCAATGCCAACCCCGTAACTATGCTGGCCGGAGCAACGACCCTGGAGCAACTCACCCCTGAAGTTTATCGCAAACTAGATGACATGACCGATTACCTTCGTTCAGAAATCCTAAAAGTAGGGGCCGAACTGGAAACGCCAATTCAAGTAACAGGACTAGGGTCTCTGTTCGGTATACATTTCACTGGTGATGAACTGGTGGGTTACCGAGACATCGCTCGTGAAGACTCTGCTTTCCGACATCAGGTCTTCTTGGGCATGCTGAACGAAGGGATACTTATGGCATCAAATCTAGTAGGCGCAGTGTCCACCGAAATTGGAGAGACCGAGATAGACGCTTTCACCGCGGCGCTCCGGAGAGTCCTCGAACGAACTCTGTCTGCTGTAAAGTAGGCTGGCTAATCTCGGAAAAGGAAGAGAAATGTTTGAAAGATTTGAGAATCTTCAGATAGATGCAAATGGAACGACGATCAATCTGGTCAAAGGCGGTAGTGGACCTCCTATCCTGATGCTCCACGGCTACCCACAGACCCACGCAATGTGGAACAAGATCGCGCCCAGGTTAGCCGAAGATTTTACCGTTGTCTGCCCAGATTTACGAGGTTACGGGGACAGTGCCAAAGTAGAAGGTGACCCAGATCACATTAACTATTCCAAACGTGTTATGGCTCAAGACCAAGTAGACGTCATGCAAAACCTTGGGTTTGAGCAATTCTACTTGGTAGGTCACGACCGAGGCGGCCGTGTTTCACACAGACTGACCAAAGACCATCCAGCCAACGTTCTCAAGCTGGTCACCTTGGACATCATACCGACTCGGACCATGTTCCAGATTGTAAACAAAGACTTCGCCACAAATACATACCACTGGTTCTTTTTGATCCAACCATACGATTTTCCCGAACGAGTTATTGGAGCTGACCCAGAATTCTACGCTGGCCGCGGCTTCAACCGGGTCAAGGATGCTGACACCGTGTTCACGCCCGAGGCTCTAAATGATTACCTCAGATGCTTCAATAATCCCGGAACCATCCACGCGGTCTGCGAGGACTACCGAGCTGGAGCAAGCATAGACCTGGTTCACGATGACGCTGACTTCGAGCAAAAGGTTAACTGTCCAATGCTGGCGATGTGGAGTTCCACTGGCTACGTGGGGCGGACCCAAGACGTCCTTAAAGTTTGGCAAGACTACGCCACCGACGTTCGTGGGAAATCTTTAACCTGTGGCCACTATATCGCAGAAGAAATGCCAGACGAGGCCTACGCCGCGATCAAAGAATTCTTGTCTGAATAGCCACACATTCGCTTATAGTAATGACACTCGTCAATACCAGTTATATCATGGGATTCGCGAACCGTAGTCAAACGAAATCATTATGGAGGGAACCATGGGTTCAATCAGAATGTACACCGGTGAAGACGGTACCACCCACATTGAGCAGATAAACCCGGCAGACCATCCTGCCTGGAACGAACTGCATAACGCTAAAGGAATTATCTTCCGCGCTCAACAGCCAGGATTTTTTAGCGATTGGCACATTGCCCCACGTCGCCAGTACATCATCACTCTGTCAGGTGAGGCTGAAATCGGACTGAAAGACGGGACTATCCACCGGCTTGGTGCTGGAGACGTCAACTTGGCCGAAGACCTTACCGGCGCTGGACATACCACACGGGTTGTAGGAGACGTGCCGAGGGTCACAGCGACGGTACACCTAGACGACTAGTTCTGGGCCGGCTTCCTTGAGGCTCACCTCTAGTCAGGAATTAGACTCTCTTAAAAGCAAAGTCCTATGCGGCAGCCGTTCAAGAATTCGACGGCAGTGTCGTAAATGAAAAGCTAGGGCCAAGAAAAATTCAGTGGATACGCCATCCGGCCCCTGGATGCCTATCTGGCAGTCTGCCATTTCCGAACAACTTTGCTCGCAGCGGTCCGGGTGCGTATTCCTTCTGCATAAGACCTCGTTTTTGGAGGATCGGCACCACGCCTTCTATAAAATCCACAAACGTGCCGGGAGTTACGGAATAAATCAGATTGAAGCCATCTACACCGGCATCTTGCCAGCCTTGTAATGCATCGGCTATCTGTTCTGGAGCACCCGTAAGGAACTGACCAGCGTTTCGTGTCCTAATCAGGTCTCTAAACGTTTGAGTATGGTTCGGGGACGATTCGATCAGGCCTTTGATCGAACCCCGCATGGCCTCGATATTCATGGTGTTTAAAGGACTATCCAGATCTATTGAGGACAGGTCCACTCCGATGCTGCCACTAAGATGGGCAAGTGCGCCCTCGGTGCTGAATTGCTCTAAGTATTCAGTTTCCTTAGCTTTTGCTTCAGCTTCCGTACCTCCAACAACTGGCGATAATCCTTGGAAGAATAAGACGTCTTCAGGCCTGCGGCCATTCTTAACGGCTTGAGATCGGACGTCAGAAATCACACTCGCCAACCCCGTTAGGCTCCTGCGGGAATCAACTATGAACACGCATTCTGCGTGCTTAGCGGCGAAGGCTCGACCGCGGGTCGACGACCCAGCTTGAAACAACAACGGAGTACGTTGAGGTGACGGTTCCGAGAGGTGAGGACCTACTACGTCAAAGTGCCTGCCTTTGTGATTAATCTGATGGACTTTGTCAGGGTCAGCGTAAATGCCTCGCTCAGTGTCCCGGAGTACAGCAGTTTCTTCCCAACTACCCTCCCACAATTTGTAGACGACCTCAAGGTACTCGTCAGCTAAGTCATATCGTTCTTCGTGTGAAGGTAATCGTTTATGGCCGAAATTACTTGCAGCGTTCGGCAGATAAGACGTCACTATATTCCAAGCTACACGTCCCTTCGTGAGATGATCCAAGGTCGACATCTGCCGAGCGAATGAAAACGGATGGGCCTGAAAAACCGAACTTGTGAAGGCCAGTCCAATATTTTCGGTGGCATAGGCCATGGCAGATACCAGCATAGCGGGGTCGTTCACCGGAGTCTGCATCCCTTCGATAATGGCTGTCTCCGGTCCGCCTCTATAGGAATCGTAGACCCCGATTACATCAGCCAAGAACAGGGCGTCGAAATAGCCTTTTTCAAGTATCTTGGCAAGTTCCACCCAGGGCTCAAGCTGGTTGTACTCTAACTGGCGAGTGTCTTTTCGGACCCATAGGCCTTGCTGAATATGTGAGACGCAATTCATCGAGAAGGCGTTCATGAGCATCCGTTTCGGCATAGCAAGCTCCTCCACGTTTCTTGAACCTACCACTAAATAATATTACAGACCTTAGCTTTATACTCTTGAATAGCATGAGTAGTACAATGAACCCCGCCAAGAACTCTTAGCTCGGCCAATCAACCCCAGGAGCGCCAAGACAATGCGATTCGGCCACTTCTTTTACCCTATGAAGTTCGACGACACACGGGACGCCCACGAGATTCAGGCGTGTCTAGACGAAGCTCAGCTCGTCGAAAATTTAGGAATGGATGCCATCTGGTTCGCCGAACATTACTTTACGGGCGAATGCGTCTACGGTGACCCACTGGTATTCGCCAGTGCGGTAGCAGTCAAAACTCATAACATAATGCTCGGTTTTGGCATACTAGAACTACCCCTGCACAACCCAGTACGAGTTGCGATGCAAACCGCTCTGCTAGATAACCTATGCAAGGGCCGCCTTGTCGTCGGAACAGGCCGCGGTTCAAACTACAACGCTTACGAGTATGTTGGTTTCGGATCAACATCAAATCTTGGTAAGCAACAACTTGACGAAGCAGAGGAACTACTGATCAAAGCCTGGACCGAGGACAATGTGAACTTCCAAGGCCAGCACTGGCAAGTGTCATTTCCTTCCGTAAGGCCACGACCGTACCAAAAACCTCATCCACCATTAGCGAGAGCTTGTACCGGAGATGATTCGTTGGTGGAAATGGCAAAGATTGGCCGTCCAGTACTGATACGAGGCAACTCCTGTAACGGAACAGGAGAGAAAATCAAACTCTACAGAGATACCATGTCCGCAGCCGGGTTCAGCGACCAAGCAGTCACAGAGAGACTGGAACAACTCTGGGTATGGCGGGAAATGCACGTAGCAGAGACTGATGACGAAGCATTCGACGATTTTCTACCGGCCCATCATTCAGCGTACAGCTACCTTGAAGAGGTGCGGTCCGAGTGGAACCCACCTGATATGGAGATTTCAATCCAACGAGCGCCTCTCGGTAAAGATAGTTACGCTAAGACACCTGATCCCGATGTTTCCGAATCCATGGTTGGCAGTTATAAGCGAGTGGCCGAGCAGGTGGCCATGCTACGAGAGGTGGGTGTCCAAAATCTGATGCTGACCAACCGCGGCTTGGTATCTCAAGAAAAAGCTCAAAAATCTCTACGACTACTCAGCGAAAGAATTATGCCATCTTTCCGTTAATCCGAGTAGGTCGCCACTCATTCATACTCAACTTACATCCGAGCTCACAATCAAGTGCAAAATAATTAACTAGGTATGAAAACAGGGCGTTCCAATTATCGCGGACGCCCTGTTTTCGTATTCGGCAGTGGGCCGAACTTATATTTGACCCTTATCTTTGGTAAAGATCGGGTCAAGTTCTACCCGGGTAGGGTCTCCGTCAAACCAAGGCGAAACCGTTTCCCGCCATTTGGTGTAGTGGGGGGCTGAACGGTGTGCGGTCTCCCAGGCGTCTTTATTCTCGTAGACTTCGTAGAGATAGACCGTGTTCTCATCACTGGGATCAGCATGGACATCGAATTGCAGACAGCCCGGCTCGTTATTGTTGGATCCGATGGCATCACCCATCGTAGCCTCTATAAACTCAGCACGATGCCCTGGCTTGATCTTAGCGGTCACAAATAGCGCAAACATAACTTCTCCGTAGTGTTACTAGATAGGTTTTACTTGGAATTTTGCTTTGCTGAGCCATTATATCTACGAGGTTAGAGGGCCACAAGAAGATGTTCCAATCTGGATGACACCACAGAGTGCTCGTTGTAAAATTGCGACAATTCGCATATAAAAGATTAGGGAGTCCGACATATGGCCGAGATCCCCGTTGTCTACACGCTAACCGTTTGCCCTGCCTGCGACTCGTTACGGTCGTCATGGAAACGTCAAGGAATTGAATACCAAGAAATCAGAGTAGATCAAAGTCAAGAAGATTTGGACGCTGCCCTAGATTACGCCGACACCGTCCCTATCATAATTTACCCCGACGGCCGCGTGGAAGTGGGTTTCGAAGGGCAGACCGGTTGAGAAATCGGCTGACGGACCGGCGGTTCGTCTTAACCTAGCCCTAGAACTCCGATAGACTCTTATGGAGGAGCCATGACCAGAGAAGACAGTGTCGTAACCCCCGAGCGATTCTCACAGGGATTCAGCTACCCTGACTATATAGACCAAATTAAGGTCAATAAAGCCCGGTTCGAAGGTTTCTACGATGGCTTCACGATGAGCGAAGAAGACACCGCATTCTTCAAAGAAATTGTGTCCAGGCCGAATGGTCCAGCCAAGCTAATGGTCATCGGTGAAGACTGGTGTGGTGACGTTATAAGGGGGCTGCCAATCCTAGCTCGAATCGCCGAAGCTGCAGGGATACCGATCAGTATTTTCCCCAGGGATACCCATCTCGACATCATGAACGAGTTCCTAAAAAACGGCGAATTCATGTCCATCCCGGTGGCCGTTTTCTATACGTCAGATCATAAATACATTTGCCACTGGATCGAAAGACCGGAAATCGCAGCCAGAGAGCAACAACAAATCGAAAAGGCCATCCGTGAAGAGAACCCAGGGATTGACGACCGGGAGTTCGGACAACAGCGCCGGGCCCGAACCGCTGCCAAAGCAGAAGATTGGATTGCGGCCACGGTGGTAGAATTGAAGGAATTACTAGAGAGAAGTATCTCGTAACCGCTCCAAATAGTCCTGGCCGCAAAGAAAAAGGTGCTGCCTTATAAACAAGGCAGCACCTTTTTCTTTGCGGCCAGGATAAACCTTTAGGTTAGTAGATGTAAGCAAACCATAACTACGGCAGGCTTTCCGCCGAGCCCTCATGTCTAAGTAGTAACAGAAGCCTTAGACAAGTTTTGTAGCTTAGGCCTACGGGCAATCAGGAATAGGACCGCACCCAGAAGGTTCAAGCCTGCCATAAGCAGAAACGCGTTGTTGTAGTCTCCAATCTCATCCCGCATGAATCCTACCAACGGTCCGGATATCAGTAGTAATAAGTTCATCGGCACCGTAGATATTCCCAATATTTTTCCGAAGGAAGCCCGCCCAAAATAGTCACCTCGTATCGCGGTGGTCAAAGGAGTGCGGCCCCCGAACCCTATTCCAAACAACAAGGCAAAGGCATAGAAGTAAAAAATGTTGGAACCTAAGACTAGGAAGATCACTCCTACCCCTTGGAGACCTGTAAAAATAAACAATGCGATGTTCTTGGGCATACGGTCGCCCATCCACCCGCCGAAAAACTGAAACACTATGGACACCGCAGTCTGAACCGTTATTATCCAGCCCGCAGTTTGTACGTCATGACCCAGGTCCTGCAGCAGTAGTCCTAAATGAGACATGATGGCCAAAACAGCCATCGACCCAAATCCATGGCCAAAGGATATGCACCAGAATGCCTGAGTCCGTAGCGCCTGGCCAATAGTTAACTCGGGCTCGGATTCCAATTTCGCCCCCACCCCTCCGACTGATCCGGTTTGGGTTGGAGCATCTCCATCAGGTTGTTCGCCTATGTCCTCTGGTTTGTTACGAATGATCTTGGGCAAGATAATTGCCGAAACCAGTGCCACAACGGCAAAAATTTCCGCGGTGTGCCGCCAACCCAGCCGGTCAGCGTCTGGGTTGATTAGCCAAGCAATTACCGGTATTAGAAGCAAAGTGCCTATACCCATACCCATCATTGCTAAGCCCATTGCTAGTCCTCGGTGCCGTAAGAACCAATGGTTCATAAGGGTCATTACGGTCAACCAACCAGCTTGCCCTTGACCAACCGACATAATGAAATAGGCCAGGTATAACATCCACAAGTTCTGGACTTGGCTGAATAGGAAAAAACCTACGGTGAGGACGATGAGCCCAGTGAAAACCATGAACCGGGTACCAATCCGGTCTACTAAATACCCGGCAATTGGGCCTGTGATACTCCCTTCTACTCGGGTGAAACTAAGAGCCAGGCCTAATTGAGTGCGACTCCATCCAAACTGAGATTCCAGTGCGACGGCCCATACCGCGGTTGCTTGGAAGATTGGCACAGAGGTGATGACCATTATGAAGCCACCGACTGCCACCATCCACCAGCCGTAAAAGCCTCCCCTGGCTCTGGTCGACGGATTACCTTTACTCAACAAACCAAATAGTGACCGGTTCTCTAAAAGAAATGCAAATAACGCTTTGAGTACCGGAATTCCTATATCAATATCTCAATAAATAATATTATACAGCTATGATTATTGTAATCAATAGCCATTGTGCATAATCATGACGCCACCACTTTGCCAATCGGACTATGACCGCTAGAATGGAGTTGGTTCGCCTATCGGCGACGGAAACTTCTTTCTTGGAGTTGTCATGCAGTACGGACTCTTTATGATGCCCTCCCACCCACCAGAACGAGAGGTATTCGAAGCCCATCAGTGGGACCTAGAGTGCCTTGTGTTGGCTGATAAATTAGGATTCTCAGAGGCGTGGATCGGAGAACACTACACTGCTCTTTGGGAGCCTGTACCCTCACCTGACCTGATGATTGCACAGGCACTTATGCAGACTAAAAACATTCGACTCGCAACTGGCGTCCATTTACTGCCTTACCACCATCCGGCAGAATTGGCTTGCCGGGTCGCTTATCTAGACCACATGGCACAAGGACGGTTCATGTTCGGAATCGGATCCGGTGGGCTGCCCACTGATTACACCATGTTCGACGTGGATGGTATGAACGGCCAACACCGAGAGATGACCCGAGAATCGATAGACATCATACTCAGACTTTGGGCCGAAGACGAACCTTTCGACTACAAAGGTGAGTTCTGGAACGCCAGCTTACCTGAACCTGCGTACGGTACGCTCAAGCACCATATCAAACCATTCCAAAAACCCCATCCGCCGATCGGCGTCGCATCAGTCAGTCCTGGCTCTGAGACGCTTAAGATAGCC
>Ga0207961_1000536_pt1 | contig 10966 bp, 5 predicted proteins | sample Knorr_S7_td_250__FD_185596 | JGI IMG/M metagenome (GOLD analysis project Ga0207961, IMG submission 185596) | Marine microbial communities from Southern Atlantic Ocean transect - Knorr_S7_td_250_ad_252m_LV_B (SPAdes) (version 2) | ecosystem: Environmental > Aquatic > Marine > Oceanic | place... | reverse complement strand
GTTTCCAAGCACTTTCTTTTGTGAATCAATATGTGAACGAATTCCTTGCTCTGCCAAATCAAGCATTATGTTTAACTGTTGTCGTGAATAGGTCTTTCCTTCTGCAGTGCCCTGTACTTCTACCAATTTTCCTGAACTAAGCATGACAACATTCATATCAACTTCTGCATTTTTGTCTTCATCATAATTCAAATCCAAAACAGGCTGCTGGTTAACAATACCAACACTGATGGCTGCCAGAAATTCTTTTACTGGGAACTCTTTGATATCTCCTTTATCATGCATTTTTCTTAGAGCATAAATTAAAGCCACAAATCCGCCGGTGATTGAAGCAGTTCGGGTTCCACCGTCAGCCTGTATTACGTCGCAGTCAATCCAGACAGTGTGTTTCTCAAGTGAATGGAGATTTGCTGCAGAACGCAGTGAGCGGCCTATCAGGCGTTGAATTTCCTGTGTGCGTCCTTGAATCATGCCTGTCTCTCTGCGGCGACGAGAGCCTGTTGATCGAGGCAGCATTCCGTATTCCGCTGTGATCCAGCCGTGTCTTGGATTATTCTGCTCATCCAACAGCCAATCAGGCACTTTGTTTTCTACTGATGCTGTGCAAATTACTTTAGTATTTCCACAACATACAAGCACTGATCCTTCTGCATACTTTGTATAATCCGGCGTGATTATAAGAGGACGTAATTCGTTGTCTGTCCTTCCGTCTGATCGAGTATTAATTGTCATTCAGTTAACTGTATTCGTTGATCAATTGTTCAATCCCCTTTGCGTCACCTATAATGGTTAATCGATCCCCCTCCATTAATTCTGTAAGACCACGAGGCACGATTGTTTCACCTTTTCGACGTATTAGTGCAACGAGGCATCCTTCAGGCATTCGAATTTCTCTCAGAGAGTTTCCAATTAATGCAGAAGATGGTGTATTGTTTCGAATGATAAGCGAAAAAAAGCGTTCATCTCGCAGTAAAATTTCCTTTAATTCCTGATCATCCGATGCATCCATCCAGTCCTTGATGAAATTTTCATCATCAACACGACCTGCAATTTGAGCCAGTATCCTTAGGTGTTGTCCAGGATTTTCATTAGGACTTACTAAAAAGAAAAAAGCATGTATGGGACCTTGCATTGAAGTTTTGCCTGAAAAATTAAGAGCCTTAACAAAGCACGGTTGAATTGTACGGACTAATATCATTTCGGCCTTCTCAATTTCCGGCAGACGTATATGCGGCAGGGCCGCACCGTGCGAAATCGGTGTTGCACCGATTCTGCTTCCTTCCATAAACCTTTGTTCCAGTTCTTCAGCGCCAAATCCAAGTCTGGATGCAAACTGATTTGAAACATCACGTGAAATTTCCTCAAATGTTTTTTCACTGGTAAATTCCATTACTACTGCTCGAGTCACGACTTCATCAAATGGATCTTCCTCACGCACGCCTTTTTCTTTCATTATACCGCGCAATTCACGGTCAAGGCCTTCAAATCTTTGTTCACCAAGGCGGGCAAATAAATGGTAAATTGCCCCTGACCGTACTACCTTTTCCCGCGCATAGGAAACATACCAGATAGTTCCAACTGTGAAGAGTGCCAAAGAAAATAAAATTGGAACAATTCCCATTTCTGCGATCAGCCACAATGGGGCAAATACTCCGAAAATCTGCATCCACGGATAAAAAGGCGAACTGAACCCCGGATCATATGCCTCAATTTTGCTTTCGCGCATTACAATCACTGCTGAACAAATCAGGGCAAACATCAGCAGTTGAAAGGCACTGGCAAGCTTGACTATGCTGGCAATATCGAAATAAAGCACAAGGAAGATGATCAAGCCCACTGTTACAGTAATTCCATAAACTGGGATATTTCTTTGAGTCAGTCTGGAAAAACCTGCAGGAATAAGGTGATCACGGCTCATGGCCAGTGGATAACGTGAAGCACTCAAAATACCTGCATTTGCGACCGAGGCAAAAGCAATAACTGCTGCTGCAGTCAAACCGATTTTACCCCATTCACCAAACAATATGTAAGAGGCTGAGGCAACGGGAGTTAAGTCAGATGCCAGTTCTTCAGCAGGAAGCACACCAACCATAATTGTAGTTCCCACAGCATAAATTAAAATTGCAGTACCTATAGCAAGAAAAACTCCCAAAGGCAGATTACGTTCAGGATTATTGACTTCTTCCGAAACACTGGCAATGTTGGTGATACCTACATAACTAATATAAACAAGTCCTGCTGTGGAAAAAATTGAAACACCTCCTTTGTCAAAAAAACCATCAAAATTTTCAAAATCAATATTTGGAATTCCTTTACTGATGAATGTTGTCAAAATTATCAATAAGGCAAAAACCATCAGGACCTGCAGCGTACCGGTTTTTTTTGCTCCAAAAAGATTTATGATGCCAAAAACGACTGCTAATATTACTGCCAAAGTGACTATTGGAACTTCCGGCCAGAAAATGCCTAGATATGCTCCCATTCCGATCAAGGCGAAAGCAGTTTTTAAAACCAGCGCAAGCCATGTTCCCAAACCTCCAATGGTACCAACAAAAGGCCCCATGCTCCGGTCAAGAAAATAATAAGCTCCACCTGCTCTGGGCATTGCAGTTGCCAGCTCTACAATACTGAACATTGCTGGTATCAATGGAATTGCTGCAATTAAATAGCTCAGTATAACTGCAGGCCCAGCCTCATTAAAGGCAATGCCAGGAAGCAGAAAAAAACCTGCGCTCAATGTTGTCCCGGTGGCAATGCAATACACATTGAGCAATGTCAGTTCTTTTTTAAGCATTAAGATTCAGGTGTTTGTTTTTAAACTGACTTTCAGAGAAAAAATATTGAAAGGGTTGGTGATTATTTTAGTTTTTTGTTCCCTGTACTTTTAAAATCTCTTGCGGAAAAAGACCAAAGTTAATTTCCTGCCTCAATTACTTCCATATCATTTGTGACTGTAAATTCAAAAAAATTATCTTCAATCTCAAGATTGTATTTCATGTTCATCAGGTGAATTGTTCGGTAATTATCCTGCTGATCCATCAGAGCAATAGTCTGTAAATTATATGTTTCAGGGTTCACATTTAACTGGATAAAGGCTAAATTGGCCGTTGAATTTTTAGGTTCCAATTCTACGATCAATCCGTCTTTGCCAATCAGCAAATTTTTGCTAATTTCCCTGTGAATGAAATCAGCTTGTAAGTTACCCAACCCCAGCAAAAAAGAAAGTGCAGTGCCTTCTGTGATTTTCTCTAATTTTTGAACAGTCACATTTTCCAGCAATGGATCGTATAGCCACATTGTCTGCCCATTTGTTACAAGCAGTTGTTCTTCCGGTGCCTCATAAAGCCAGCGCATTTTCCCAGGTCGTTTATAAGAAACAAGTCCTTCAGCTTTCTTAGGTCCTGTTTCTGTATCTGCACGATGGCTGGACTGGATAAAACGTCCGGAAAAACTCCGGATGCTTTGATACTGTTTCTGTATCAGCTGGAGCAAGTCCTTTTCTTCCGCAACCGGTTGACCGACTGATCCCAAAAACAATAAATAAATTAATATTATCCAAAAATATTTCATCTTATCCAGTTCAATTTCACAGATTAGAATAATTTTTGTTACCCTGGTTTTTTCTTAAGGTTTGGTAAGGCCGAGAATATTTGCAGGTTCAAATTACTTCTATTTAAGCTGTAAACTCCAAAAAGACCAATCAGCAGGGGAGGCATCCACAGCACATGAGGTCGAAAATTCATATACATGGTCATTTCCTTTGCTCCCAACCACAGGATGTAGTAAATGACAACCAGAATCAACCCCCTCAAATATGCTCCAGATCGGCCGCGTCTAGGGTTGATTAAACCCAGGGGAATTGTTGCCACAGAGAATGCAAGACATGCCCAGGGAGTAGTAAGCCTTAAAAAAAGCTCCATTTGAGAAGATTGGCTGGGGTTCTGTAAAAGAGAATTTGTGGGGACTCCCCATATATGCCCCCCTTCATTGGCGGTGACTATTTGTGGCGGGCGAAAGATATAATGGAATTGCTGAAATGCTATTGTTCTGTAATTATCTGTAGAGCCTTGGGAATGTATAAGTCCGTCTTCAAGATGTAAAATCAAATCCCTTTCACCGCTACGGACTTTTATACGACCGCGGTCTGCAAGTGTTACCATTGAATCTGATCGAAGATCCTTGTCTGTAATAAAGACTCCGCTTAGTTCTTCATTCTCATCTTTCTCCTGTACATGTAAAACCTTGCCCGGGAAATCAAAATTGAGAACCAATGGTTGAATAGTTTTTGCGGTTTGTGTTTTTAGTATCATAAGTTTTTCCTCTTCAAAAGCCGCATATCCAGCAGGCTGCAGCCAGAGGGTTATGGATAAAGCAATTGCGGTTATTATAAATCCAAATAAAAAAAATGGCCGTCCTATTTCCCAGATGCTTATGCCAATTGCGTTCATGGCTGATATTTCATACTCTGTAGATAAACGCACCATCAACACCACACAGGCTATTACAATTGCCAGAGGAAGTGTGACTGACAAAAATTGTGGCAGGCGGTAAAGAAGCATCATACCTACACTAAATACGCTGACGCCCCTTTCCACAATCAAGTGTATCAGGCGGTACACTGTTTCCATTGAAAGTATAAAAGTTAAAATTCCCAGTGCCATCAGAAATGGAAGAATCAGTTGAAAAAATATAGAACGAAATAGTAGCATCTAATTTTCTATAGCTGGTCTTTTATTTGCCAGGCAACTTTCATGGCATTAAGTCCATCTTCAGCACTGACCAATGGTTGGGTTTTTTTCTGGATTGCTGCAAGAAAACTCTCTATTTCAGCCATTAATGCGTCCCCTTTTTCAAGTTGAACTACCTCAGGATGAAGTTTTTCTGGATCAGGTATTTCTGATGAATCTACCTTCAGCTTACGTGCTTGTCCGCTTGCATAATCGAGTGATAGATAAAGTCCTGACTGAAAAATTCGCATTTTCCGTTCTGCTTTATCAGAAATTCTGCTTGCGGTTAAATCTGCAATGCATCCGCAAGGAAAACGCAGTCGGGCTTTGGCAAGATCAGAGCTTGATGTGACAAATTTTACACCTATTCCTTCAATAGTTTCGGGAAATTCACCTACTGCTGCTAAAACTAAATCAATATCATGAATCATCAAATCCAGAATGACATCAACATCAGTTCCACGTTTAGGAAAAGGCGCTATACGTATGTTTTCAATGAATTTTGGCTGATCAATTAATTGCTGAAATTCAGCAAAAACCGGATTAAATCTTTCCAGGTGGCCAATCTGCAGACTAACATTGTTATCACTTGACAACTGTGCAAGCTCTTCTGCTTCTTCAATTGTTTCAGCAAAAGGCTTCTCCAGTAACACGTGAACGCCGTTTGCAAGGAATGCTTTAGCAGATTTATAGTGATGAACAGTAGGTACCGCTATACTGACAGCATCAACTTTATTTATGACTTCTTCAAAGTTCAAATAAAATGGGACATCCAGTTCATCAGAAACTTTTTGTCCCTGTTCAGGATTAATATCAACCACTCCGATTAATTCTGATTCCGGCAGTGACGCAAATTTCTGTGCGTGAAACCTCCCTAGATAACCAACTCCAATCACTGCGGTTTTAAGCATTTTTCCCCTGATCCATAACTAATAGATTCAGTTGGCAAGTCCCTCCAAATCACGAATTTGCTGTTTAAGTGCCTTAAGTGTTTTTTCGGTATCAATGACTTTTTTCCTCAATTCTGTAACAACTTTTTCCGGGGCATTTGAAAGGAATCCGGGGTTATCAAGTTTATTCCTGCTTTTTTCCACGAAACCGGATTCTGATTTGAATTTTTTCTGTAAAGTCTGGATTTCCTTTTTCCAGTCCACAAAAGTTGCATCGATACTGGCGAATGTATCATGAAAATATGCCCCAAACAATTCGTTTGCAGCATCAGGCTCTTTTTCGCTGATATTCAATTCTTTTAAACGTGCGAGCCTGATTATCAAATTCTGATGTTCCTTAAAAATAGAAGCATTGGCTGTTGAATACAATGTTGCAGGTATCTTTATTTCCAGACCTATGTTTGCTTTTTCACGCAAGGCTCGAATTTGCGAAATACTTTCTTTAACTATTTCAATACGCTGATGTGATGCTTTGAACTGATAAGGGAGTGGTTGAGGCCATTCACTGACAGCCAGCATTTTTGGCTGCTGAAATTCTCTCCACAACGCTTCAGTAACGAATGGGGCATAAAGATGCAGCATCTTGATCAAAGTTGTAAATGCAAAGGCAATTACCTGATTATCTTCGTTGGTTCGATTTGGATTTTTATCCATTTCAAGGTACCAGTCGCAAAAATCTCCCCAGAAGAAACTTTTAAGGTTATCAGCAACATCTGACAAACGATGGGATTCAAGCCTGGATTGAGTGTCTTTAATTAAATCATTCAATCCATGCAGCAACCATTTTGCCAGTTCTGAATTTACTGTTTGAGGAGCAGTTATCGGAGTTCCATCCTGGATAGTCATTAAAATGTATCTTCCAGCATTCCAGATTTTGTTGGCAAAGCGTCTGCTGCTTTCCATTTTTTCAGGATACAGGCGTAAATCCTGCCCTGGGCCCGTTCCAGAGACGAGAGCAATGCGCAATGCATCTGCCCCATATTTTTCAATACTGTCCAAAGGATCAATCACGGATTTTGGATCGGATTTGGACATCTTTTTCCCGTCTCGAGTACGAATAAGTCCATGCAGGTAAACTGTTTTAAATGGAACTTCCTGAAGCATATATGTAGTCATCAAAATCATCCTGGCTACCCAGAAAAACAGTATATCGTAACCTGTTTCCATGATGTCGGTTGGATGAAACTTCTGAAAATCAGGACTGCGTTCCAAAACATCTTCAAGCGAAAGGGAATAGTTTTTTGCCAGTTCCGGATCAATTAACGTACTCCATGTCCAGAGCGCCGATGAAAACCAGGTGTCCAGTGTGTCAGGATCCTGTTCCCACCCTTTGAATGGTTCAGGTTTTTGCAGACTTACTCTTGTTTCATTCTCACGGTAATAAACCGGTATGCGGTGACCCCACCATATTTGGCGAGAAATGCACCAATCCTGTAAATTTTCAACCCAATGAAAATATGTTGAATTAAAACGTTCCGGAACAAGCCGTATATCTCCGGACCGCACCACATCAATCAGGACTTCTTTCAGACTATGCTTTTTCCCTTTCCACTGAACAGCAGGCTTGTTAACGTCTATAAACCACTGTTCCCTAATCTGGGGCTCAATAGCACCGCCTCCCCGGCTGTTAAAGGATTTACTGTGGGTGTATTCGGAATCAGTATCTACCAGCAGTCCTTTTTTCTGGAGCTTTTCCACAATTTTTGGGCGTGCTTCTTCAATCGCCATTCCGGCAAATTCGTTTGCTATTGGAAGCAGTTTTCCTTCAAAATTGATAACAGGTTCCTTGTCTAAACCATTCCTTTCCGCGATACCGAAATCCACATGATCATGCCAAGGTGTGATCGTCATCACACCTGTACCAAATTCAGGATCAACCACATTATCTTTTACAATAGTTGCTGTGACCATACCATTTATCCATTCACAATCAAATGTATCACCGTGTTTATACTGGCTGTAACGCTTGTCATGTGGATGCATTACAACATATTTATCTCCAAATTTTGTTTCTGGTCGAACTGTACCTATCTGGAAGGGGCCATACTGAAATGTATAAAAAGGAGACTTAGTGCTTCTTCTTTCAACTTCATCATCCGAAACATTTGTTTTTAGATGAGGATCCCAATTTACAATACGCGGCCCTCGATAAATTAAACCATTATTGTACATCCTCATAAATGTTTCATTGACGCATCTGTTCAGTTGATGGTCCATTGTGTAGCGTTCACGACTCCAATCACAACTTGAGCCCATTGCCTTAACCTGGCTGCGTATAGTTCCCTGAGAATTTTTGACATAATCTGCAATTCGCTTCAAAATTTCATCTCTGCCCAACTCTGTTCGGGGGTCTGCAATTCCTTCCTGTTCTTTTATCTGTTGCAAAACGACATTCTCAGTAGCAATTGCCGCATGATCTGTTCCGGGAAGCCAAAGAGCTTCGTGACCCATCATTCTGTGCCAGCGAATAAAGATATCTTCCAGTACCAGCATGACTGCGTGACCTACATGCAATTGTCCTGTGGCATTCGGTGGAGGCATGGAAATGGTGAAAGCAGGTTTGTCTGAAAACGCGTCAGCACGGAAGGCACCTGCAGATTCCCAAAGTTCAGTGATTATTTTTTCAAACCCTTTAGGTTCGTAGGTTTTGGCTAATGAGGTCATTTTACATTGGCTAAATTATGAAAATGTGTATGAATGTTGAAAATCTGCAAATAAGGAAAAAATGCGTCAATGTAACATGTTGAAAATTGGAAATCCAATAATTTGAAAACCGATATATATTTTACGGCTGGCATGATACAAGGAAGTCTTGATTAAATTACTCGCTTAGTTTCAAAACTAAGATTGAATTGGCGGAAAAAACGTCAGATATTTTCCAGACTGGAAAAATTGATCAGGCAATTTTTTTGGCAAGGCCACAACATTTTTTATATTTCTTACCGCTACCGCAAGGACAGGGGGCGTTTCTTCCAATAGAAGGTTGAGCGCGTATAGGTTGTGGTTTTTTCTTTTGAACTCTGGCTTCGGCTGGTTCCTCGACTTCTCCATGAATGAATTCCATATCCTGTGTCAGCGGAGTTGGTTCAGGCTCTGCAATGGGGTGGGCGATTGTCAGTTTATAGAAAGTACTGATGGCCTCAAAATCTATTCTGTTCATTAAATCAGAAAACATATCAAATGCCTGTCTTCGGTATTCGTCCAGTGGCTTTTTCTGAGCATAACCAACCAATCCTATTCCCTCCCGCAGGTGGTCCATTGAAAGCAGGTGGTCTTTCCAAAAATTATCATTTACTTTCAGCAATACCTGCCTTTCCAGGTCAAGAACCATTTTGCCTAACAGTTCCTTGCGTTCTTTTTCAAGAACATCAGCTTCAAAATTCAGTTCTGCAACTTTACTGAAAAACTCAATTTTTTCTTTGTAAAGAGTTTCTACCCAACCATAAAATACTTCTGCATACTCATCTGGTTTAAGTTCTTCTTCATACCATTTTTCATTTGGTATTCTGCCAAAGGTACTTTCAAAAGACCGGTTAAATCCCTGAACATCCCATTGATCGGCATATTTATCCTGGCAGAATTGATCCATTAGCTGATCCACAACACCATCACTCATTTCAAGAATCAGGTTCTGTACATCATCTCCAAGAATATCCCTGCGCCGGCCATAAATGATGGAACGCTGCTTTTCCATAACGTCATCATATTCAAGGACATGCTTCCGAATATCAAAGTGATATCCTTCAACCTTCTTCTGTGCATTCCCAATGGCCTTAGTAATAAACACATGTTCAATGGGTTCGTCTTCTTCAATATTAAGCTTGTCCATCAGGTTCGAGATACGTTCACCACCAAAAATACGGAGCAGGTCGTCTTCAAGAGAAAGTAAAAACTGTGAGGCACCAGGGTCCCCTTGTCTTCCGGAACGTCCACGGAATTGATTGTCTATTCTGCGGCTGTCGTGCCGCCCTGTTGCAAGAACAAACAATCCTCCAACTTCCAGTGTTTCCGGGGATGGCTTGATGTCAGTTCCGCGTCCTGCCATGTTTGTGGCAATGGTTACAGCGCCAAACTGACCTGCATTCGCAATAATCTCAGCTTCGCGTTCATGGTGTTTTGCATTAAGGACCTCATGATTAATTCCTTCTTTATTCAGCAATTTACTGATAGCTTCAGATACTTCAATGGAAACCGTACCAACTAAGACAGGCTGTCCCTTTTCATGAAGTTCAGATATACGCTTTATGGTAGCGCGATACTTTGCACCAACAGTTTTAAATACAACGTCCGACAGATCCTCACGAGCAAGAGGTTTATTTGTGGGGGCTACAACAACACCAAGATTGTATATTTTCTTAAATTCATTTTTTTCTGTTTCCGCAGTACCTGTCATACCAGATAACTTTTTATAGAGACGGAAGTAATTTTGAAAAGTTATTGTGGCAAGGGTTTGATTTTCTCGCTCGATAGTGACTCCCTCTTTTGCTTCCAAAGCTTGATGCAGACCGTCACTGAAGCGTCTGCCCGGCATCAGACGTCCTGTAAACTCATCAACAATGATAACCTGGCCATCCTGAACAACATAATCAACATCATTGTTAAACATATAATGAGCTTTCAGTGCCTGATTCACATGATGCAGAATTTCCATGTTTTCATAGTCAAACAGACTGGTGTCTTTAACCAGCAGGTCTTGTAGACGACCTTCTATTTTTACTGAGCCCTTGTCTGTAAGGTTAATGCTTCGTGCCCTCTCATCAAGCGCGTAGTCACCTTCACGAACAATGTCATGATCTTCCAGTTCTTCCAGATTCTCGGCAATGTTGTGCATTTGATTCTGTGGAAGTTTTCCCACTTCTTCCTTGCGTATTTCCCGACTGAGACCGTATACAAATTTATTGATCTGGTGATATTTCTCCACGTTATCTTCAGTAGGACCGCTGATGATCAAAGGCGTACGAGCCTCATCAATAAGAATGCTGTCTACCTCATCCACTACTGCAAAATTAAATTCACGCTGGACATAGTCTTCGAGTGAAAATTTCATGTTATCTCGCAGGTAGTCGAAGCCGAATTCGTTGTTTGTACCGTATGTAATATCTGCTGCGTAAGCACTGCGGCGTTCCTCATCATGGAATCCGTGCTGAATCAAACCGACACTTAAACCAAGAAATTCAAAAATCTGCCCCATCCATTTACTGTCGCGCTTAGCCAGATAATCATTAGGTGTGATTATATGCACGCCATTTCCTGATAAAGCGTTGAGAAAAACAGGACAAGTTGAGGATA
>Ga0207961_1000531_pt1 | contig 11025 bp, 12 predicted proteins | sample Knorr_S7_td_250__FD_185596 | JGI IMG/M metagenome (GOLD analysis project Ga0207961, IMG submission 185596) | Marine microbial communities from Southern Atlantic Ocean transect - Knorr_S7_td_250_ad_252m_LV_B (SPAdes) (version 2) | ecosystem: Environmental > Aquatic > Marine > Oceanic | place... | reverse complement strand
ATCAGTATTTGGCGTATATATTCTAACCTTGAATTATTCCCCGTATAGTTCCTTTTTCATATAATTCTCAAATTCGACATCTGTTTTCATTTTCTTAGATTCCATAAACATTGCAGCGTCATTTCCAACAATATATCGTGGAAGTGGTTTTTCTTCCTTTATTGAATTGATTATAACTTGAGCTACTTCTATTGGTGGTGTGCCCATTTCCGCCATCATTTCTACTCCTGTGATCACTTTTTGTGTTATGTCTTTGTATGCTCCATTTTCATTAGCTTTTTTTGCAGTTTTCATTGAATCAAAAAACTTTGTCTTGATTACCCCTGGTTCAATTATTATCACATTTACTCCAAATGGTCCTAGTTCATATCTCAGTGACTCTGAAAGACCTTCTACTGCGAATTTTGAACTGACGTATGCAGTTGATGCAGGTAATCCTATTCTTCCTGCAACTGAACTTATGTTTACAATATTTCCAGAACCTTGTTCTCTCATTATCGGTGCAACTTTTTGTATCATTCTTACAACAGAAAAAAAGTTCGTCTCAAATTGTTCCCTAAATTCCTCAAGTGAAACGTCTTCACCAGTGCCCCATATGCCCCATCCTGCATTATTTACTAGTACATCGATTCTACCTTTTTCTTGAATAATTGTACCTATTGCATTTTTAGCAGATTCTTCATTATCCACATCTAATTCTATTACTTTTAATGGAAGACTCTCTTCATTTGTAATTCTCTGTATCTCGTCAGCTTTTTTCATATCTCTCATGGTTGCGTATGTGAAATATCCATCTCTTGCCAACGCCAAAGATGTTTCAAATCCAATTCCACTTGAACTACCTGTAACAATTGCAATTTTTTCCATGTTCCTTCTTTGAAATGACTATGTAATAGTTTTATTCTTTGGCACTATTCCATGAAAACAAAAAAGGTTAACTATAATGCGGCTGGATCTGAGATATGGCAGGTTATACATCCGATGTGGCTAAAAGCCATAAAAAATTCACAAATGCTTTGAATCGTGCAAAAACTAGACAAGCATGTCTCAATGCATACTGGAAGCATAAAAAAGAACATGAAAATCTTCTTAAAAAACATCTAAAAGAAGAACTTGCAGCAGTAAACAAGAAAAAAGCAAAAATTCCTTATCGTTAATTGTAGTGTAAAACATTACAATTTTTCTTTTTATGAAATTTTAAGTAATCATGAATAGAAAAATAATTAATGAAAAAAATTGATTTCAATAAAATCTATAACAAAAATTGTCTTGAGGGAATGAAGTTAATTGATAAAAATAAAATCGATCTAATAATTACAGACCCTCCATTTGCTATTGATTTTAAAGCCAAAAAAGCAAATTACAATAGAAAAAGTTCTCGAGTAATTGAAGGGTATAATGAAATCTTACCTGAAAATTATTCCCAGTTTAGTTATGATTGGATTTCTGAAGCAAATCGTATACTAAAGGAATCTGGAAGTATGTACATATTTTCTGGCTGGAATAATCTTAAAGATATTTTGATTGCAATTGATGATGTTGGTTTAACTGTAATCAATCACATAATTTGGAAATATCAGTTTGGTGTTGTAACAAAAAATAAATTTGTAACTTCACATTACCATTGTCTTTTTGTTTGTAAAAATCCTAAAAAAAGAAAATTTTACCCTTTTTCAAGATATGGAAAAAATGAAAAAAGTGAGGATGGTCACAGCCTACATTATCAAGACAAAGAAGATGTTTGGGAAATTAAACGTGAATATTGGACTGGAGAGGATAAAACTCCTACAAAATTGCCTGCTGAAATCATCAAAAAAATTCTAATGTATTCTAGTAAAAAAAATGATATTGTATTTGATCCATTCCTTGGTTCTGGACAAGTTGCAGTAGTTGGAAAAATGTTAGATAGACGTTTTTGTGGATTTGAAATTGTTAAGGAATATTATAAATTTGCACAAAAAAGATTACGGAAAAATGTGTACCGATTAAATGAAAAATCTAATTCGTAAATTTATTCTCTGAACTATCTTCTTTGGGTCCAAACTTTGCATCAATAGCATTTTTTAATTCAATATCTGATTTATTCTCCGTGTTAATTCTCAATGTTTGTGCCATTCTTTCTAATTTTTGTCTCTCTGTTTGAACTGGCCCCTCAATTGTAGGGTTTTCCGGTTCAGCTTTTGTCATGTCATTAATTTGATTTTGCATTTCTGTTTTTGCTTTGTTATATTCGCCTACCATTTTTCCAATTTTTTTCCCAGCTTCAGGAAGTTTGTTTGTTCCAAATAATAGAATTAATGCAACGAAAATGATTATCATCCATTCACTTCCCATAATATTTAGGAAATATTCCATGTCTCTCAATATTTTGTTTTAAAATTAAAGATTTGTATTTTTGTTAGGCTCAAGCATTCTTCTTTTTGATATGGAAAGTATTGCAACACCAATTCCTATCACAAAGAATACTAGGTATGGTGTTTCATTTCCAAAGAATTGTGATATTACACCTGCAATTACTGGACCGCTAGCCCATCCTATTCCAAATACTGTCTCATATGCTCCAATCATAGTTCCAGAAATCTCTTTTCTTGTTTTACTCAAAACGATTTCTAATGTTAGCGGGAAGAAAATACTGAATCCAAATCCCAATAATGTTATTGCAATTGCAAATTCAACAATACTTTCTACGAAGAATGATAGTCCTAGTCCTGCAGCTATAGAAAAAGTCGCCAGAATCAATGTGAGACTTGTATTTTTCGCCAACTTGCTTGCCATAATGAGAGTTATTATTCGCGATAAACCAAAAATGAAAAATAAAATTTCAATATTGACTGGAGTCATGGCCCTGTCGTTCAAAAAAGCAGGATAAATGCTCAAAATTATGCCAAATGATGCAGTACAATAAATGAGCATCATAATTACATGTGGAAATTTTATTATCTCTTTGATTGAAGAAAATGAGAATTTTTCACTTTTTACAATTGGTCTATTTCTAGATAGACCAATGGCTGAAACAATTGATGCTACTAATATGTAAGTTGCAATTTCAAAAATGAATCTATAATTTTCATCATAGTTTTCTAATATCACTGAGCCGATAAGTGGTCCAATCATAAATCCTGTTGTAAAAAATCCAGTAAACGTTGCAATGTTTCTTACCCGTGTTTTTCCTTTACTTACATTTGAAATAATTGCTTCACATGGTGGCCAAAAAAATGCATGCGCTACTCCTGTAAGTACTCTATAGCCCATAATTTCTGGAACTGATTGTGAAATTGAAAGTAAGTATACTGATATTGAATTTATTCCAATTCCTAACGAAAGCAAATGTGCATTGTTGAAACGGTTTAATAAAATTCCGACAAATAATGGAAAGAACATGTATGGAATAAAATTGGCAAATCCTATTGCACCCAAATCTGCATATGATGCACCAATTACATTTTTTGCAAAAACTGGTAACAAAGGACCTTGAAGCCCATATGAGATTCCAATTAGAATGCCGGTTATGTAAACTAGAATTAATCTATTATTCATTTGTATGCAGCAACCATAATAGCTCCGCCCATAAGGTCTTTTTCAAATTCCACTCTTGAAAATTTCTCAAGTAACATGGATTCCAATTTCTTATTTTGTGGCCAAAGCTTGTATGTTCCGTACAGTGTACCAAACTTTAATCCAAGTCTTCCTCCTGCTATCAGTGCTATTACCGGTAAAATCATTCTGAGATAAAATGTCACACCAAATCTAAAAAACGGTTCGTCTGGTTTTCCCAAATCAACTATGACCCACTTGCCGTCTTCTTTTAGAACTCTATGCATTTCAGAAATTGCAGTTTTCAAGCTAATTGCATCGCGTAATGAATATCCTGACAGTACTGCGTCAAATTCTTTGTCTTGAAACGGAACATGTTCAAAAACACCACAAGCAGAGTCTATTTTTCTATCAAACAGTCTGTCTGTATTTTTTAACATTGGTACAAGTGGATCATAAAGAATTATTTTCAAATCATTATCAACAATCTTTGCTGCAGTTTTTGACATGTTCCCAAATCCAGAACCTGCATCTAGAATTTTATCTCCTTTCTTTACTCTACCTTTGATTGCTCTGTTTCTATGTTCAACATCTTTTCCTAGGGAAATGAATGAATTTACTTTGTCATAAACTGGTATGATTTCTCGAAGTACGTCTATTACTTCTCCCCAATAACTGCCTAAACCCATATCTAAATCAAAATCATTGCTCTAATAATTCAATTCTTAAGAATTTTGTTCTATTTGACAAATTTGCCTTTTGCAGCCTCGTCAAACTTCTTTAGGTCTTCAGTAGAAATCTTCTCTATCATTTTTCCTTCTGATAGTATCTTTGACATCTTTATGTGCTCTATGCCGGATTTTTCCTCGCTCTTGAGATTGATTGCAGCAATTGCTAATGATGCAGCCTCATCAATTGTTAATCCTTCTTTGTAGTTCTTCTCTAGGAATTCATTTACCTCGTCTGAACCAGTTCCGATTGCTATTGCAGAATAAGAGTTGTAGGTTCCGCTAGGATCAATAACGTAAACATTAACTCCTTTTCTATCTATTCCTGCAATAATTAACGCAACACCAAATGGTCTAACGCCTGAATATTGTGTAAATTGATGATTTTGATCTGCTAAATGTTTTGCAACTGTCTCAATGTCTACTGGTTCGTCATAAGTCAATTTGTTGCTTTGAGAAAAATATCTTGCATTGTCAACCTGAACTCTTGCATCAGGAATGTAACCTGCGGCTGCAACTCCAATATGATCATCAACTTGGAAAATCTTTTGTGTAATTCCTTCAACTTGCAATGCTCTTGTTTTTTCTTCAACAGCTAAAACAATGCCCTCTTTTGTCATTATTCCTATGGCAAGTGTTCCACGTTTGACAGTCTCAAGTGCATATTCAACTTGGTAAATTCTTCCATCAGGTGAATACATGGTTGGAGTCATGTCATAACCGCGATTTGGCATCATAATGAAAAACTTAGTTACTGAGTCAATTTAAGGGTTAGTTCTTTTAGATGTAGATACTATCTATGAATCAAGAATTGAGTTGATCCCTTCTTTATAGGAAGGATAAACAAAATTGTAAACTTCTGAAATTTTCTTATTTGAAATTTTCATTGGAGTTGTAAGTAACTTTACTAAATCTCCTCCTAACACTCCTTTTGCTAGAAACATTGGAACTCCACCTGCGTGTTTTGCTCCAATTTTATCTGCCGTGTAATCTACAAATTCTTTAAAAGTTACAGAAGTTGAATCTGCACAAACATATGCTTGATCTCTTAGATTATTTTTTGCAATTGATATCAAAATTCCTACAGCATCATCAACGTGTATGAAGCATTTATCATAATCACCTTTTCCAGGAGTCTTCATCATTCCACTCTTTAATTTTTTAACTACCATCTCTGTAAACCAACTTCCATCACCATAGACATCGCCAAAATAACATACTGAAAAACCGATATTGTCCTCCTTACAAGAATTTTCAAGAAATTCTTGTGCATCTAATCTTATTTTTACAAAATCTGTATCTGGTTTGATTGGGCTTTGCTCGTCCACTATGCCATTTGGATTCCCAAATACACCTAAACCTGATGCATAAATTATGAATTCTGTTTTATCTTTAATTTTATTAAATAAATTTACAGTTCCATCATAATTGATCCGTTTTTGTTTTTTCTTATCTTTAACCAATGGAGTTGCAGCTGCCAAATGAAAAACCACATCAAACTTCACATCTGGAATCTCAAATTCATCATTTGTTAAATCTGCATTAATAATTTGCATCTCTTCAACTTGAGATGGCGAATCGTGAATTGTACCATAAACTTCATGTCCTTCTAAAATCAGTTTCTTTGCTAGTCTGGAGCCTATGAATCCACCTGCCCCTGTAACTAAAACTTTCATACATTATCTATTTTATTAGATGATAAAAAATTTGATATTGTGAAAGATACTTTTAAGTATAATTTGAAATTACACAATATTCATCTTGGTAAAACATGACCCTTTTGCTAATGCAACAAAACAAGTAAACGATGCTTGTGATGTTTTAAAAATTAAAGATAAAGGTATTCGAGAATACCTTGCAATGCCAAACAAAGTTCTCCGTGTTAAAATTCCTGTAAAGATGGATAATGGAAAAATACGTGTCTTCACCGGATTTAGATCACAACACAACAACGATCGTGGTCCATACAAAGGTGGAATTAGATACTTTGATCCAGAAGGTGGAGTTCAATACATGGAACGCGAAGTTATGGCATTATCGTCTTGGATGACATGGAAGTGTGCAGTAGTTGATGTTCCACTTGGCGGTGGTAAAGGTGCAATTTTTGTAAATCCAAAAAAAGACAAACTAAGTGAAGGAGAATTAGAAAGATTAACTCGAGGATTTGCATATAAAATTGGCGAAATAATTGGACCTCAAAAAGATATTCCTGCACCTGATGTTTACACAACTGGAAAAGAAATGACACAGATTATGGATACTTGGAGTAAAATGAACGGTAACAAATACTCACCAGGAGTAATTACTGGAAAACCAATTCCTATGGGTGGTTCACTTGCAAGAAATGTTGCAACTGGATTAGGCACAGCATACTGTGTTAGAGAATCTGCAAAAATCTTAAAAATTAAACTTAAAGGCGCTAAAGTTGTATTACAAGGATTTGGAAATGCATCCACTTTTGCTGGTGAATATCTTGAAAAAATGGGCGCTAAATGTATCGGTGCAAGTGATTCTAAAGGATCAATTATTGTTCCAAATGGATTCAAAGTTAGTAAATTAATTGAACACAAACAAAAGAAAGGTAGTGTTGTTGGATTCCCTGGTAGTAAGAAAGTTTCAACTGAACAATTACTCACAACAAAATGTGAGATCTTAATTCCTGGTGCACTTGAAAATCAAATTGATGCTAAACTTGCAAAGAAATTACAATGTAGAATTATTGGAGAAGCAGCAAATGGTCCAACATTACCTGAAGCAGACCCAATCATTTACAACAAAAAAATTATGGTTATACCTGACATACTTGCAAACTCTGGTGGTGTTTGTATCTCATATCTTGAATGGGTACAAAATAACATGGGATATTACTGGAGCTTTGATGAAGTTGCAGGAAAAATGGAAGCAAATATCACAAGAGGTCTAAAAGACACTCACGATATTTCGAAAAAATACAAAATTGACATGAGACGTGCAGCAATGGTTCTTGCAGTTCAAAGAGTCATGGAAGCATTTGAACATAAAGGCATTTGGCCATAATCAAAAATTTTGATCAAAGATTAATATAGCGAAAAATTTTTTCATCGATCGAATAATGTCTTTTGTAAAAAATACCTTTGAAGAAATAATCAATACAGATCATAAAGTCATAACTGAAGAATCATCAAAAACAATTCTAAAGAAATATGGTGTTAAGGTACCAGGTTTTGCTCTAGCAAAATCTGCAGATGAAGCTGCAAAACAAGCAAAAAAGTTAGGATTTCCATTAGTAATGAAAGTTGTATCTCCACAAATTTTACACAAGACTGATGTTGGTGGAGTTAAGGTTGGCATCGACAATGTTGCTGATGTTAAAAAAACATTCAATGACATGTATGGAAGATTATCTAAAAAGAAAGGTGTTGATGTAAAAGGAATTCTTTTGGAAAAAATGGTTCCAAAAGGAGGTGTTGAATTAATCGTAGGTATACAAAATGATCCACAATTTGGACCAATGATTATGGCTGGATTGGGAGGAGTCATGACTGAAGTATTCAAAGATGTTGCATTTAGAATGCTTCCAATTACGACATCTGACGCAAAATCTATGTTGAATGAACTAAAAGGTTCAAAACTTCTCAAAGGTTTCCGTGGAAGTGCACCAATTGATACAAACATGGTTGCAAAAGCATTAGTACAAATTGGAAAAATTGGTGTTGAAAATGCAAATTATATCAACAGTATTGACTTTAACCCTGTAATCGTATATCCAAAATCTTACTTTGTAGTAGATGCAAAAATCATTCTAAATAAAGAACTCAAAAAGAACTCTATCTCAAAAGCAAAACCAGTCATTGCCTCAATGGAGAAGTTCTTTACACCAAAATCTGTTGCACTAGTCGGCGCATCTGCAACTCCTGGTAAAATTGGAAACTCTGTATTAGATGCACTTGGAAAACAAGATTACAAAGGTAAAGTTTTCCCAATTAATCCTAAACAAAAGAAAATCCTTGGAATCAAATGCTACCCTTCACTAGAAGCAATAAAAGAAAAAGTTGATCTTGTTGTTGTTTGTGTTGATCTCTCTGCATGTGGACCGATAATGAAGACATGTGCAAAGAAAGGAATCCATAACGTGGTAATTGTTTCTGGTGGTGGAAAAGAGCTTGGTGGTGATAGAGCCGCAATGGAAGCTGAAGTTAAAGAATTATCATTAAAGCATAAAATTCGTGTAATCGGTCCTAACTGTATTGGAATGTTTAATGCAGCAAATAGACTTGATTGCGCATTCCAAGGACAGGCAAGAATGGTTCGTTCAAAACTAGGTAACGTTGCATTCTTCTCACAAAGTGGAACAATGGGAATTAGTATGTTAGAAAGTGCAGATTTGTTTGGTCTATCAAAAATGATTAGCTTTGGTAATCGTTCTGATGTTGATGAAGCAGATATGATATGGTATGCAGCAAATGATCCTCAAACCAAAGTAATTGGATTATATGTTGAAGGATTTGGTGATGGAAGAAAATTCATCAATACTGCAAAACGCGTAATGAAAGAAAAGAAAAAGCCAGTAATTATTTGGAAGAGTGGAAGAACTGCAGCTGGTGCAAAACAAGCAGCATCTCACACGGGCTCTCTTGGAGGTTCAAATGCAATGATTATGGGCGCATTCAAACAAGCAGGAATTATCTCAGTTGACAGTTATCAAGAATTAGTTGGTGTCTTAAAGGCAATGGCATGGCAACCACCAGCAAACGGTAATCGTGTTGCAATGACAAGTAACGGTGCAGGTCCTATGATTGGTGGAATTGATCATTTAGACCGCTTGGGACTCACAATTGGAAAATTAGATTCAAAAACTCGTACAAAAATTCAAAAACATTTCCCACCGACTGTTCCAATTCATAATGGAAATCCAGCTGATGTTGGAGGTGGCGCAACTGCAAGTGATTATAATTTTGTTCTTGAACAATTTTTGGCAGACAAAAATATTGACATTGCAATGCCTTGGTTTGTATTCCAAGATGATCCTCTTGAAGAGACTATTGTTGATTATTTAGCTGCTCTTTCAAAGAAAAAGAAAAAGCCAATCTTATGTGGTGGAAATGGTGGCCCATATACTGAAAAAATGATTAAATTGATTGAGAAAAATAATGTCCCAGTTTTCCAAGACCTCAGAACTTGGGTCGCAGCAGCATCTGCATTAGCCCAATGGGGCAAAGTACGTGGAAAATAGACAACATTTAATTTTACATTCAATTCGTTTCCTATCATGTCAATGATTACAACAAGCAAAGACGAAGGCGTTTGTGTCGTAAAGATTAATCGCCCAACAAAGCTTAACGCTATGAACATTGATGTCGCTCGAGAAATTATTTCTACATTTGAGCAACTCGATAAAGATGATAGCGTCAAAGTAATTGTTTTGACTGGCGAAGGCGATAAAGCATTCTCAGCAGGAGCAGACATTGAATACATGTCAAAAATATCTGCTGATGAATCCGAAGTATATGCAAAACTTGGGCAAGAAGTTACTGCAACAGTTGAAAATGTTTCAAAACCAACAATTGCTGCAGTTAATGGATTTGCTTTAGGTGGTGGATGTGAAGTTGCAATGTCTTGTGACATTCGAATAGCATCTGAAAATGCAAGAATGGGCCAACCTGAAGTTACAATCGGAATTCCTCCTGGATGGGGTGGAACACAAAGATTGATGCGCATAGTTGGAATTGCAAAAGCAAAAGAGCTTGTTTATACTGGTAAAATGATCAAAGCAGCTGAAGCAAAAGAAATTGGTCTTGTCAATAATGTTGTTCCATTAGAATCTCTAATGGAAGAGGTTATGAGCATGGCAAAAACAATTGCATCAAATGCTACACTCGCAGTTCGCATGTCAAAAACAGCTATTAACAAAGGAAGAAATGCAGATCTAGATACCGGTCTAGGTGTCGAACTATTGGCTTGGAGAAACTGTTTCTCAGATCCTGATAGAGAAAAGCGTATGGTAGACTTTGTTAATAAATCCAAAAAATAGAATTAACTCTATTTTTCTTATTTTCTTTATTAATACCCTACAAAGGGGGAAAAGCTTCTTATAATTTGAGGATTGAAAATCTGTATGGCAACTGAACAAACTCACGATGCAGCTCATGAATCACATGGTGATCATGGGTGTGGATGTGGTCCAAATCACGAGGCTCAAACTGAAACAGTCGGTGATTCTTGCAGTACTCATACTGAGACTCCAAAACCACAACAAGCATCTGCTGAATTGGAACAACCAAAAGCACAATCAGGTAAAGTGGTAACAATCACTGCCCCAGCCGCTGAAAAAATCAAAGAATTCATGGCTGAGGAAGATGGAAACCCGCAATACCTAAGAATTTACGTTCAAGGTGGTGGTTGTTCTGGTCTATCATACGGAATGGGCTTTGAAAAAGAAGCTGAGGAAGATGATAGAGTAATTGAAGAAAATGGTGTCAAAGTACTAGTCGATAGTATGAGCATTGATCATTTGAACGGTGCAAACGTCGATTATATTGAAAGCCTAATGGGTTCTGGTTTCAAAATCAATAATCCAAATGTAACAAAATCTTGTTCATGTGGCTCTTCATTCAGTACCGAATAGACATTTTTCTTTTCTCTCTTTTTCATTTAATTTATTCAAATCGTTTATAAATCTCAAATTATATCTCTGAATATTGAATATTAAGGAGATGATAAATAATTGCCATATACCGGTATTGTCAAGTATCACGTTAAACTATCATTCGAAGTTGACGGACTT
>Ga0207961_1000530_pt1 | contig 11029 bp, 7 predicted proteins | sample Knorr_S7_td_250__FD_185596 | JGI IMG/M metagenome (GOLD analysis project Ga0207961, IMG submission 185596) | Marine microbial communities from Southern Atlantic Ocean transect - Knorr_S7_td_250_ad_252m_LV_B (SPAdes) (version 2) | ecosystem: Environmental > Aquatic > Marine > Oceanic | place... | reverse complement strand
CTCTTTTAAGAGGTACTGAAAAAGATCAAGTAGAAAGAGGACAAGTTTTATGTAAACCAGGATCCATTAAACCACACACAAGTTTTAAATGTGAAGTATATGTATTAAAAAAAGAAGAAGGTGGTCGACATACACCTTTTTTTACAAATTACAGACCTCAGTTTTATTTTAGAACAACTGATGTTACTGGAACAGCTTATTTACCAGCAAAGGTTGAAATGGTAATGCCAGGGGACAATGTTCAAATGGAGGTTGATTTGTTACAGCCAATAGCAATGGACAAAGGTCAACGTTTCGCTATCAGAGAAGGTGGAAAAACAGTTGGATCAGGAGTTGTTAGTGAAGTTATAGAAGGAACTCCAAAAAGAGAACCTGCTAAAAATGTTAAACCAGCTAAAGAAAAGGGTGGGGATCAAGCACCACCAAAAGCTGATGCTAAAAAATCTTAAATCTAAAATAAAAGCACCTTTCTTGTTAATTTTTCCATTATTTTTTTAATTTGTTTACTATGTTATTAAATATAGATTTTTTTAGGAGTGTAGCTCAATTGGTAGAGCGCCGGTCTCCAAAACCGGAGGTTGCGGGTTCAAGTCCCTCCACTCCTGCCATTATATAAAGACTTATGTTGAAAAAAATTAATGATTTTATTAATGAAACTAAAGCAGAAGTTTCTAAAGTTACATGGGCAAAAAAAAAAGAAACAATGATGACTTCTGCATCGATTTTGTTTATGGTTTTTTTAGCAGCATTGTTTTTTTTGTTTGTTGATTGGTTTTTCTCAACAGTTATAAAATTTATATTTTAAAAAATGGTTGAAGATAATAAAAATAATGATACTAAAGAAGAATTAAAAACATCATCAAATGAGAATGATATGGATATACAAGAAATAAATGAAAATAAAGATTTAAAAAATACTGAAATTGATCAAAAAAAAGAAGTTTCTGACAATCAATTAGAAAAAGATCAGAGCGAAAAAATAGAAGAAAAACAAGATGAAAAAGTAGATGTAAAACAAGATGAGAAAGTAGATGTAAAACAAGATGAGAAAATAGAACAAAAACAAGATATCAAAGAAGGTGATGAAGAAGAAAATGATGAAAAAGAAGAGATTGGAGAAGATAACGAAAAAGATGATCCTAATGCAAAATGGTATATAGTTGGCGCTGCTTCAGGTTTTGAGGAAAAAGCGGTAAAAACAATTCAAGATAATGCAAGAAAAGCATCTTTAAACCACTTTTTTTTTGATTTTCAAATTCCAAAACAAGAAGTTGTAGAAATAAAAAGAGGTAAGAAGATTAATTCTGAAAAAAATTTTTTTCCAGGTTATATGTTAATAAAAATGATAATGAATAATCAAACTTGGCAGTTAGTCAAAAATACAAATAAAGTTTCTGGATTTACTGGAAATGACCATAAACCTATTCCATTGTCTCAAAATGAAGCTATGAAAATGCTGAAAAAAGCAGATGACAGTATTGAATATATTGCACCAAAATACGTTTACGAAGTAGGACAACAAGTAAAAGTAATTGAAGGGCCTTTCGCATCATTCAATGGAATGGTTGAAGAAGTAGATGAAGAAAGAGGGAGATTAAAAATTTCTGTTTCTATATTTGGAAGATCTACACCAGTAGAATTAGAATATACACAAGTAGAAAAAATTTAATATATTGTATAAATAATATGGCTAAAGAAATTGACGGATACTTAAAATTGCAAATACCTGCTGGTCAGGCCAATCCCGCCCCTCCTGTTGGTCCAGCTATAGGTCAAAGGGGTTTAAACATTATGGAATTTTGCAAAGCTTTTAATGCTAAAACTCAAAAAGAAAAGCCCGGCATGCCCATTCCTTGTGTAGTTACTGTTTATAAAGATAAAACTTTTCAAATTACAGTTAAGAAATCTCCGGCATCCCATTTTTTAAAAGAAGCTGCAAATTTAACAAAAGCTAGTAGAAACCCAGGTAGGGAAATAATTTGTCAAATTCCAATGTCAACAATAAAAGAAATAGCGGAAAAGAAAATGGATGATCTTAATGCTAAAGATGTTGACCAAGCAGCAAAGATTATTGCTGGAACCGCAAGATCAATGGGGTATAAAGTTATAGAAACTGGAAAATTATCAGTTGATGAAGAAATAAAAAAAGCAACTTTAATAAAACCAACTCCGACCGAAGATAAAAGCGCAGAAAAAACAGAAGAAGCTGGTGAAGCGAGTGACAAACAAGAGGATCAAAAAAAATAATGTCAAGAAAAAGAAGCAAAAGATACTTAGAAAATAAGAAAAAAGTTTCTGAAATAAAATCAACTTCACTTAATGATGCAATCAAAGCTTTTAAAAGCAACAAAGGAGTAAAATTTGATGAGACATTAGATATTTCAGTTATGCTCAATAAAGAAAAAAACAAAGGAGAGGGATTAGCAAGAGGTTTTGTACAACTACCAAGCGGAACAGGAAAGAAAATAATAGTAGCAGTTTTTGCAACCGGAGATAAGGCAAAAGAGGCAAAAGAAGCAGGAGCTGATATTATAGGTAATGAAGATTTAATTAAAAATATAAAAGATGGAAAAATTAATTTTGATGTTGCAGTTTCAACTCCTGATATGATGAAAGATATAGCTGTATTAGGAGAAAAATTAGGTCCTTTAGGGATAATGCCTAATCCAAAAACTGGAACCGTTACAGACAATTTATCTAAAACTATAAAAAGTATTAAAGGTGGACAAATTCAATTTAAATCAGAAAAAAACGCTATAGTACAAGCAGGTATCGGAAAGTTAAGTTTTACAGAAGAAAATCTTGTTTCAAATATTAAAGAATTTATTAATTCTATTAAAAAATCAAAACCCGATAGTATTAAAGGTAAATTTATTAATAAAGTTTATATAAGTACTTCAATGGGCCCAAGTATAAGAATAGAAAATATTAAATAATTTTCTTGATTAATCTATTTTTTTTTATTATTTTCTAAAATTATTCATAGATTGTAGGTGTTTTTAAAAAAAACTTAATTTCCTACATGAGGATAACAAATGAAAAAAGATCAAAAAAAAAAATTCGTAAAAGATTATAAGGACATTTTAAATAACGTTGGTATTTTAGTGGTAACTCACTATTCCGGATTAAAAACTACACAAACCGATGAACTTAGATTAAAAATCAATGAAGTTGGTGGAAAATTTATAATCGTTAAAAATTCTTTAATGAAAATAATTCTCAAGGATCATAAAAGTAAAGAATTTAAAAGTTTATTTAATGGCCCTGTAGCATTAGCATATTCAGAAGATGAGGTTTCAGCAGCTAAAGTTGCTGTTAATTTTTCTAAAGAAAATGAAAAATTACTAATACTTGGAGGTATTTCAGGTGATAAATTTTTAGAACAAAAAGATGTTTTGGAGATAGCGTTATTACCATCACTTGACGAAATACGCACTAAATTAGTGTCATTAATCCAAACTCCTGCAAGAAATATAGCATACGCGCTTAAATTTTCTGCAAATAAATTAGCAAGAGTTTTTAATGAATATTCAAAACTTGATATATCCGATCAAAAAACAGAAACTGAAGCAAAAACAGATGAAAAACCAGAAATTAAAGAAAATGATACAGATAATAAAAAAACTGTAGATAAATAAAAATTTGTAAAAATAATGTTGAAAAATACAAAAATATTGTTAGTTTGTTGGAGATAAGAATATGTCTAGTGATACTCTAAATAAAATTGTCGAAGATTTGTCTAAACTAACTGTTAAAGAGGCTGCAGAATTAAGTAAATTACTTGAAGAAAAATGGGGAGTTGAAGCTAACGCTCCTGTAGCTGCGGTAGCCGCTGCACCTGCAGGCGGAGATGGTGCGGCAGAAGAGGATTCCGGTGGAGGCGTTGTTAATATTGAATTAACTGCAGCAGGAGACAAAAAAATAGACGTAATTAAAGAAGTTAGAGCAATTACAGAACTTGGTTTAAAAGAAGCAAAAGATTTAGTTGAAAGCGCACCAAAACCGTTAAAAGAAGGTGTGAAAAAAGAAGAAGCTGAAGAGATTAAAAAGAAGCTTGAAGCTGTTGGAGCAAAAGTAGAATTAAAATAGTTTTTTACTAAAAAGTATAAGCTCCATATTACAAAATATATGGATACAAATTTACTAGCCCGTAAACGTTTCAGAAAAAGGTTTGGAAATATTCCAGAAATTTTGGATATTCCTAACTTAATCGAAGTTCAAAAAAAATCTTATGAAGAATTTTTACAAAGAAAAGTTGAGGCTAATAAAAGGGAAAACATTGGTCTGCAACAAGTTATAAAAGAAATATTTCCAATATCTGATTATGCTGGAAAAGCTACTCTTGAGTTTATTAAATATCGTTTAGAAACTCCGAAATACGATGTAGATGAATGTAAACAAAGAGGTTTTACTTATGCCTCTCCTTTGAAAGTCACGTTAAGGATACTTCGATATGAAATAGATGAAGAAAACCCAGATCAAAAGTCTTTTAGAGACTCTGTAGACGATGAAGTTTATTTGGGAGATATACCTCTAATGACTGACAGAGGTACTTTTGTTTTTAATGGCATTGAAAGAGTGGTGGTTTCTCAAATGCATAGATCTCCAGGAGTTTTTTTTGATCACGATAATGGTAAAGGACATCCATCTGGAAAATTATTATATTCTGCAAGAATTATACCGATGAGAGGATCTTGGATAGACTTTGAATTTGATGTAAAGGACATAATGTATGTTCGAATAGATAGAAAAAAAAAGATGCTAGCTAGTACTTTTTTTATGGCTTTAGAAAAAGATTCAAGTGCAAAAGATAAAAAAAGAAAAAAAGAAAGTAGAACACCTGAGGATATACTTAATTTTTTTTATTCAAACATTGGATTATCTGAGGTCGATAAAGGCTGGACCGCTTTATTTGATGAAAATCATTTTAATAATATACGAATAAGTTTTGATTTAGTTGATGCAAAAAATCATACAGTTAAAAAAAAATCAGGATCAAGAATTTTATTTGATGAAGCAAAAAAACTTAAAAAAGAAGGATTAAAAGAATTTTTTTTAAACGATCAAGCGATTATAGGAAGGTATTTAGCAGAAGATATTATTAATGAAAGCACAGGAGAAATTCTTTTTGAAGCAGGAGATGAAATAACCGATAAAGATTTAGAAAATTTTAAAAAGAATAAAATTAAGAATATTAAAATTTTAAATGTTGATCACGTTAATGTTGGAGCAGCTTTACGAAATACAGTCCATTCTGATTTAAATTTAAACAGAGAGGAATCGTTAATAGATATTTATAAGAATCTTAGACCAGGAGAACCTCCTACTTTAGAAGCAGCTGAGAATCTTTTTAATAATCTTTTTTTTAATCCTGAAAGATATGATTTATCGAAAGTAGGAAGATATAAATTAAATATTAGAAGCGAATTAAAAATTAAAGAAACAGTAAACGTTCTTACTTCAAATGATATTTTACAAATTGCAAGACATCTTTTGCTTTTAAATGATAAAAAAGGAAATAAAGATGATATTGATCATCTAGGTAATAGAAGAGTTAGATCTGTTGGCGAATTAATAGAAAATCAATACAGAATTGGCCTCGTTAGAATGGAAAGAGCAATTAAAGAAAGAATGTCATCAATTGATATTTTTACAGCAACAGCTCAAGATTTAATTAATTCAAAACCAGCAGTTTCAATTCTCAGAGAATTTTTTGGAACATCTCAATTATCACAATTTATGGATCAAACAAATCCGCTCTCAGAAATTACTCATAAAAGAAGAGTTTCATCATTAGGTCCAGGTGGTTTAACTAGAGAAAGAGCAGGTTTTGAAGTAAGAGATGTACACCCAACTCATTATGGTAGAATATGTCCGGTTGAAACTCCTGAAGGACCTAATATTGGTTTAATAAATTCATTAGCAACATACTCTAGAGTAAATAAATATGGACTAATAGAAAGTCCTTATAGAAAAGTTGTTAATGAAAAAGTTACTGAAGAAATTGTTTTTTTAGCAGCTGACCAGGAACAAAAATATACAATAGCTCAGGCCAATACTAAAATTGATCCAAATGGAAAGATAATCGATCAATTAATAAGTGCTAGACAAGGAGGAGAATTTCTAATCGCTAATCCATCCACTGTAGATTTTATGGATGTTTCTCCAAAACAATTAGTTTCTGTAGCAAGTGCATTAATTCCATTTTTAGAGAATGATGATGCAAATAGAGCATTAATGGGATCCAATATGATGAGACAAGCTGTTCCTCTATTAAGACCAGACGCACCATTTGTTGGAACTGGAATGGAGGAGTCAGTAGGAAAAGATTCAGGCGTTACAATTGTTGCAAAAAGAGATGGAAAAGTAGATAGTGTCGATTCAGGAAGAATAGTTGTTAGTGCAACTAACCCATCTCAAAATCAATCCGGAGTAGATATATATAATTTGAAGAAATTTCAAAGATCCAATCAAAGTACATGTATTAACCAAGTGCCATTGTTAAAAAAAGGAGATTATATAAAAGCAGGCGAGATTATTGCAGACGGGCCAGCCACATCTAAAGGTGAGCTAGCTTTAGGTAAAAATATTTTAGTAGCATTTATGCCATGGCAAGGTTACAACTTCGAAGATGCAATAATTATGTCTGAAAAAGTTGTAAAAAATGACACCTTTACCTCTGTTCATATCGAAGAATATGATGTTATGTCTAGGGACACTAAGCTAGGGCAAGAAGAAATTACCAGAGATATTCCAAACGTAGGAGATGAAGCATTAAAAAATCTTGATGAAGCAGGGATTATTTATATAGGTGCTGAAGTAAAAGCAGGAGATATTTTAGTAGGTAAAATTACTCCAAAAGCACACACAACAATTTCTCCTGAAGAAAAGTTGTTAAGATCAATTTTTGGTGAGAAATCAACTGATGTAAGTGATACTTCTTTAAGAGTTCCGCCAGGGGACGCAGGAACTGTTGTTGAAGTAAGAGTTTTTAATAGAAGAGGTATAGAAAAAGATGAAAGATCTTTAGCTATTGAGAGATCTGAAATTGAAAGTTTAGCTAAAGATAGAGATGATGAAAGAGCAATATTAGAAGAATCATTTTCACAAATTTTGAGAAAAAATCTTATTGATAACCAAGTATCAAAAGGACCAAAAAATTTAAAAAAAAATCAAAACATAGAAATGAATGATATTGAAGATATTGGAATAAAAGATCTTAGAAAAATTTCTATAAAAAACTCAAAAAAACAGGAGAAAATTCAGCAATTAATTAAAAGTTTTGATGATGAACTAAAAAATTTAGAGAATAGATTTCAAATAAAAGTTGAGAAGCTACAATTAGGAGATGAATTACCACCTGGAGTTATGAAAATGGTAAAAGTTTTTGTAGCAACGAAAAGAAAATTACAAGCTGGTGATAAAATGGCAGGTCGCCACGGTAATAAAGGTTGTATTTCAAAGATTGTCCCGGTGGAGGACATGCCTCATTTAGAAGATGGCACACCAGTTGATATTTTATTAAACCCTCTTGGCGTTCCATCACGTATGAATGTTGGACAAATTCTTGAGACTCATTTAGGTTGGGCTTGCGCTGGTTTAGGAAAACAAATTTGCAAACTAATTGATGAGTATTTAAAAAACAATCAAAAGAAAGAGCTTGAGGAAAATTTAAAACTTTTATATGACAAAAATATTGTGGATCAAATATTTAGTAATAAAAAAGAGTTGCTAGATTATAAATCTGAAATAAAAAAGGGCGTTTCTATTTCAACTCCAGTTTTTGATGGAGCAAAAGAAAATGATATTAATTATTTTTTTGAAAGATCAAATTTAGATAATTCTGGCCAAGTTAAGCTTATAGATGGAAGAAGAGGAGAGTATTTTGATAGACAAATAACTGTCGGCTATATTTATATGTTAAAATTACACCACTTGGCAGATGAGAAGCTACATGCAAGATCAATTGGACCTTATAGTCTTGTTACACAGCAACCTTTAGGTGGTAAAGCACAATTTGGAGGGCAAAGGGTTGGAGAAATGGAAGTTTGGGCCTTAGAAGCATACGGAGCATCATATACTTTGCAAGAAATGTTGACAGTAAAATCTGACGATGTAGCTGGAAGGACAAAAGTATATGAAGCAATTGTAAGGGGACAACACGATTTTCATTCAGGTATACCAGAATCTTTCAATGTTCTAGTAAAAGAATTAAGATCTTTGGCTCTAGATGTACAATTAAAAAGTGCAGAGGTTTAAAAATATATGTCATTAACTAAAAAAATTTTTGAAACAACTAAAAGATCTTCGGCTGAAGTAGAAGATTTTGATACTATAAATATATCTATTTCAAGTCCTGACAAAATCCGTTCTTGGTCTTTTGGAGAAATTAGAAAACCTGAAACTATTAATTATCGAACTTTTAAACCTGAAAAAGATGGTTTGTTCTGTGGTAAGGTTTTTGGCCCAACAAAAGATTACGAATGTATATGTGGAAAATATAAAGGAATGAAATATAAAGGTATCATATGTGAAAAATGCGGTACAGAGGTTACACTTTCAAAAGTTAGAAGAGAAAGAATGGCCCATATAGAACTAGCAGCACCAGTTGCACATATTTGGTTTTTTAAATCGCTTCCAAGCAGAATAGGCACGTTACTTGATATTACTTTAAAATCATTAGAAAAGGTTTTGTATTTTGAAGAATACATAGTGATAGAGCCAGGCTTAACTGATCTTAAACAACGAGAAACTATAACTGAAGAAAAATATCAAGAACTGATTGAAAAGTATGGAGAAGGAAAGTTTGAAGTAGGAATAGGCGCTGAAATAATTAAAAGATTACTTAGTGAGCTAAAAATTGAAAAAGAAATTAAGGCAGTACAAGTTAATATTGAAACAACAAAATCAGATATTACAAAATTAAAACTTTTAAAAAGACTACAATTATTAAATGCTTTTTCTAAATCTAAAGTAAAACCCGATTGGATGATATTGGAAGTTTTACCTGTTATTCCTCCTGACTTAAGACCTCTTGTACCATTAGATGGTGGTAGATTTGCTACGTCCGACCTCAATGATTTATATAGAAGAGTTCTTAATAGAAATAACAGATTAAGAAGATTAATAGAGTTAAATGCACCAGACATAATTATAAAAAATGAAAAAAGAATGCTTCAAGAAGCAGTCGATGCGCTTTTTGATAATGGAAGAAGAGGAAGGGCAATTCTTGGATCAAATAAAAGACCACTTAAATCTTTGTCTGAAATGTTAAAAGGTAAGCAAGGAAGGTTTAGACAAAATTTATTAGGTAAAAGAGTTGATTATTCTGGAAGATCTGTAATTGTTCCAGGCCCTCATTTATTATTACATCAATGTGGAATTCCAAAAAAAATGGCTTTAGAACTTTTTAAACCATTTATATATTCAAAATTAGAGCAGTACGGATTATCTAATACTATTAAAACTGCTAAGAAATTAGTAGAAAAAGAAAAACCAGAAGTTTGGGATATTTTGGAAGAAGTTATAAAAGAACATCCGGTATTATTAAATCGCGCTCCAACTTTACATAGATTAGGAGTCCAAGCTTTTGAACCTATGCTAATTGAAGGCAAAGCAATTCAGTTGCACCCATTAGTTTGCACAGCATTTAATGCAGATTTTGATGGCGATCAAATGGCAGTCCATGTTCCGCTATCATTAGAAGCGCAACTAGAAGCAAGAGTTTTAATTATGTCTACTAACAATATTTTAAGTCCATCTAGTGGAAAACCAATAATTGTTCCCACCCAGGATATGGTTTTAGGAATTTATTATTTAAGTTTAATGTTTGAAGAAGATAAAGGCGCTGGAATGGCATTTATTGATATTGCAGAAATAGAACATGCTTTATTAGCAAAAAAAATAACATTACATTCTAAAATTAAATGTAGATGCAATTTCATGAATGAAGACAATAAAGAAGAAAGTGCCATAATTGAAACTACTGCTGGAAGGATGATGATTTATGAAATTTTACCTAAGCATCCAAAAATAGAATTAAGTTTGATAAATAAGATTTTAACAAAAAAAGAAGTAAGTAATGTCATAGATGCAATTTATAGACATTGTGGACAAACAGAAACCGTTAAATTTTGTGATAAAATAATGGTTTTAGGTTTTGAACATGCGTGTAGAGCTGGCATTTCTTTTGGTAAAGATGATCTTATAATTCCAAAGGAAAAAGATCAGTTAGTAAATGAAGCTAAAAAAGATATCAAAAACTATGATCAACAATATTTAAATGGAATTATTACCAAAAAAGAGAAATACAATAAAACAATTGATACTTGGTCTCAATGCACAGATTCCGTTGCCTCAGCAATGACTGATGAAATCGAGAAAACAAGAAACACAAATAAAATCAATTCTGTATTTATGATGTCTGACTCAGGAGCAAGAGGTTCTGCCGCCCAGTTAAAACAATTAGCAGGAATGAGAGGTTTAATGGCCAAACCTACAGGCGAAATTATTGAAACTCCAATAACTTCAAATTTTAAAGAAGGTCTTACAGTTCTTGAATATTTTAATTCAACACATGGCGCAAGAAAAGGTCTTGCAGATACAGCATTAAAAACTGCAAACTCAGGTTATTTAACGAGACGTCTTGTTGATTCTTCACAAGACGTTGTGATAGTAGAAGAAGATTGTAATACTAAAAATTATATTGAAGTTTTAGCAGTTATTAGAAATGGTTCAGTTATTGCCTCTCTTGGTGAAAGAATACTTGGAAGAACACTAGCTGAGGATTTATTTAATGTTGAAAAAAGTAGTAAAAAAAAGTTCATGTCTAAAGGAGATTTAATTGATGAAAAATCTCTTAAGCAGATTCATGATGCTAATATTGAAGCAGTAAAAGTGAGATCGCCTTTATTTTGTGAAACAATAGATGGAATTTGTCAAAAATGTTATGGAAGGGATTTAGCAAGAGGAATTATAGTTAATATGGGAGAGGCTGTTGGTATTCAAGCAGCACAATCAATAGGAGAGC
>Ga0207961_1000513_pt1 | contig 11197 bp, 15 predicted proteins | sample Knorr_S7_td_250__FD_185596 | JGI IMG/M metagenome (GOLD analysis project Ga0207961, IMG submission 185596) | Marine microbial communities from Southern Atlantic Ocean transect - Knorr_S7_td_250_ad_252m_LV_B (SPAdes) (version 2) | ecosystem: Environmental > Aquatic > Marine > Oceanic | place... | reverse complement strand
ATTTTCCTTAAATTCAGTAAGCATTGGACCAGGAGCTATTCCAGTGTTCTTTGGTGGTACAACTACGTCTATGCTTGCAGTGTCGCCACCTCTGGCTACTAGCAATACTTTGTTTTTGCCAAGTAGAACATTTAGCTTGAACGGAGACATGTTTGTAAACATGAAAACGCACTGACCGGTAAGTTTCTCTCTCATTTTTTCAGCGCCAGGAATATCAAGTTTTTCAAACGCCTTTCGCGCAATTTTATCTTTAATGCTAATAATTTCTACTTCGCCTAGAAGTTTTTTTCTTAATGGTAACAATTGTGATGCTCGTACCTTTTCCATTCGCACAAGAGCCGTTACACTATATTTTTTTGGCAACTCTAGCATTTGCTGATACATCTGAGTTTTCTTTTGTGGAAATTTAGTCCTGTTCTTAATCATTATTTTTTCGCCTGTTCTAGTCTAATTGCCTTGCCCATGGTTGTCTTGATCATTATTTTTCTGATATTTTTATCTCCGTTTGGTAATTTTTTTTCTATTGCTGCTGCAATAGTATTTGCATTTGCTGCGAGGTCTGCATCATCCATGCTTTCTTCCCCAATCTTGCATGACAATGATAAGGAACCTTTTACTTTGACACCAACTGATGTTCTAAATCGTTCTAGAAGTGACTCTACAGGAGCATTAAATGGAATTGGTGTAGGCATCTTACCTCGTGGTCCTAAAAGTTGGCCTAGCACTTTACCCACGGTAGGCATGAGTTTAGTGTCTGCCAAAAAGAAGTCATATTTGTTAATGACTTTTCTTGATTCTCGTTTATTTTTACCCAGTTGTACTAATTCTGCTTCGTTCATCACTCTGTCAGCTTTTGCGTTTTTTGCCTTGATGCCCAAATCTCCAGTTGCTATAATGCATACAGATGCAGCTTTGTTCATTTTTTTAGGAAGTTGAACAGTCTCGCTAATCGCAAATCCTTTTTTTACATCAATGTCTTTGAATACCAATATCATCTCTATCGACTGTTGAAATTTGCGAGTCTTGTCGCTTTCTTTAGCTTTCTTGATGACTTCAACAAGCTGAGTTTCATTAACCATGTCGCATTTTTTGAGAAACCCTACTTAAAATCGTTTAGAGACGGACAGTTGCAAATTCATTAATTTTAGAATATTTTCAACTTTTTATCGCATTAATTAAAATTAACACAATCAAATCTACATTTATTACTAAATGCTTCATTTTTCGATCATTGTTAAGATTCGATGAATTGGACTTGAAACTAATTTTTGAATTAACCAAGGATGCGAATATTTCTGTCCCCACTTTGTCAAAAAAACTGGGAATTAATTCGTCTGTATTGTACAGTAGAATTAAACGACTAGTAAAAAAGAAACTAATAAAAAAATTTACTATAGAAATTGATCACTCTTTGTTGGGCATTAGTGTTAAAGCATCAGTTGGAATAAATCGAGACCCTAAGCTCAAGGCACAGATTCATCAACATCTTTTGGAAACTCCTGAAGTGGTTTCCATCTCTGAGGTTACTGGAAGATTTGATATCATAGTTAGCATTTATGCACGGGATCTTGAGGCATTACACACTGTCGTAATAGAAGAAATTGGAAAAATTGATGGTATTCAAAACACTGAAACTTTTGTTGAGTTACAAAAAACTGATAAGGATCTTACATTCCTTGATTTCAAAAATTAGTTGAATTTACTATCCCATTTACCTTCATTAATCTCAGCAGTAAACTCTTTTGGCGTTTTGCCTTCTACTTTGATTCCTAGTGATACACATGTACCAACTATTTGCTTTGCCACTGACTTTAAAGAACTGGCATACGATGTTTCCAATTTCACTTTGGCTACTTTGGCAATCATATCTGCGGACACTTCACCTATCCACTCAGTTCCAGACGTTCCTGAGCCCTTTTGAATACCTGCTTCCTTTAACAAAAGTGCAGAGGCTGATGGTATTCCTACTTCAATTTCCCATTTTTTAGTATCTGAATCTACTGAAACCGAAACAGGAATCTTCATTCCTTGAAATTCTTTAGTCTTCTCATTAATCGTATTAATTATTTCCAAAATATTTACTCCCATTGGACCTAATGCTGGTCCTAGAGGAGGTCCAGCTGAAGCTTCCCCGCCAGTTACAAGTGATGAGATAGTTTGTTTATTTGCCATAATGTTTCAGTTTATTTTGAAAATTTAATCCTTCCTAAGTTAGAATTAGTTTAAGATAATTTGCGTCAACGGTTATCGGTAATTGATAAGGTGCATCTAACAGAAGAACAGTTGCTTCCTCTTTTTCTTTATCAACTCTGGTAACTGTAGCTTTCATTCCTTTGAATGGACCACCAACAATTTCAACTGTCTTATCTTTTTCAAGTTCTGTGACTACTGATTTTTTAACTAAATACTTTTCAATTTCATTATATCCAAGTTCTCCCCTTAATTGCCCACGTACATGTCTAAGTCCCTGAATTGCATTAAACATGGAAGATACATCTCGTGATTCAACAACAACATAACCTTTCAAATCATCTAACAAAAGTACAGATTGCAGATCAACCGTTCCCATTTTTAATCTAGCTTCCAGCATCCTCATGACAATTTTTTCCTGTCCTCCAGTAGTTCTGACTGCAAACAGATGAGAGTTTTCATCAAGTTGTTTTTCCTCTGCCACAGGCTCTGGTTCAGCTGTTGTTTCTGGTTCAGCTGCTGTTTCTGCCACAGGCTCTGGTTCAGCTACAGGTTCTACCACTGTTTCTGGTTCAACTACTGGTTCTGGTTCTGGATCGGACAATTTTACCTACCAACGGTGAAAACTGAAAACACGAATTGGATTCCAAACCCAATTGCACCAATTGATGCTATTCCAAATAATACGAGCCTTAGATGCTGCATATAGATATCTTTATCAGATTTTTTGGTGAGTTTTATGGTATTTTTCATATTCATTATTGTACGTCTGGGGTTGAATTTCATTGCTGGAAATTAATAAAGTATCAATATATCTTTTATCTAATGGAATTACTCGTTGCGTATCAAGATGATCCAGCAGGTCATAATATGGCCAAATTCGTCTCACAAGAACTGGAAAAAGATGGAGATATCTACAAAGGAAAATATTTTGACTTGGCAATAATACCAAGCCCCGCAATCTCTGCAGATTGGCTTGAAGAAAAATTTGATTATGACGGATATGTGTTTTTGTCAAAGCACGCTGCAGAATCTGGTGTATTGGCACTAACTTGCCATAACACTGGTAATTTTTCAGATGCTGATTTTGGTGGTCATAGACGTCAGGTTTCCATTCCACACCCAAATCTTCAAAAATCATACATCCAGGCACTTTGGGATCTTAGGAACATGTTTTCTAAATTTCAAATAACAATTGAAGCAACTCATCATGGACCCACTTCGTTAAACAAACCTGCTTTATTCATTGAAATTGGGACAACAGAAAAAGAGTGGACAAATGTGAACCTGTGTAACTCCATAGCACAAATTCTGGTGGAAGTAATGAAAAAAAATCATAAATCATATCCAACAGCTATATGTTTTGGCGGCACTCATTATCCTGAAAAATTTACTAGTGAATTAATTCATGGTAAACATGCATTGGGAACAGTGATTCCAAAACATGCATTGGAACACATAGACGATTCTCTATTTTCTCATATAATTCAAAGAAACAGGGGGGCAACTGTAGCATTATTGGATTGGAATGGTATGGGAAAAAATAAACAAAAAATTCTTGAAATGATAGAAAAAACAGATCTAGAGGTAATCAAGCTTTGACTTTAAGTACCAAAGTTTACAAAAAACTTTTACAAGTTCCGGAAGGCAAAATTACAACATATAGTGATTTAGCAAGGGCAGTGGGGGTAATAGATGGGCAAAGAGCAATTGGTAATATTATGAAAAAAAATCCGTTTCCTGTTATAGTTCCTTGTCACCGTGTTGTACAATCTAACGGTGAAATCGGTGGTTATGCTTACGGTAAAAAAGTCAAATCACATATGTTATCAAACGAGGGAATTAAAATTCAAAATGGAAAAATTATAGATTTCAATAAAAAAAAATTTTCTTTCTAATCTTTTTTGGCTTTTTGGACTTCTTCAATTAATGTTCTTAGGTGTGCAATGTTTCTAACCGTATTGCCACCAATTTTTTTATAAAGTTCCCAAAACTCCTTGTTTGTAATTTCTTTTCTGTCCTTAACTACTTTTAATCTACGACGCAGTGCTCTTACCTTTGCTACATAAACTTCTTTTTTGCCTACTCTGGCTCCTTTTCTTCCTTTTTTGGAACCCTGTCCTGTACCACGTTTCTTTTTTTGTATCTTTTTTACACGTGTTCTTCCTTTTGATGTTCCAACAATTGGCTTAATTCTGATGGTGTTTGCTGTTAACAAGCTTCGAATGTTTTCCCTGGTAATTGCATCAGCTACATCATCTAGGTGATCAGAATCAAATGAAATTCTTTTCATGCCCACTTTATACATTCTAGCAACTAGTCGTTTTTTTGAATGAAGATTTACTGGCATTTCAAGTCACTCTTGCATTAAACACTTTGAATTTCTTTTCTATAGCTTTGGTTACTATTTCCTTTCTTTTTTTTGTTCCAACACTATGACCCAATCTTACTCCGTCAGTTTTTGGGTTTAATTTTTCTAAATCATTAATATTATGAACTAAATTGTCTGTGTAACCAGATGGATGCAAGCCCAGTGAAATTTTTGGACCGCCATAACCAACTTTAACAAGACCTGGTCTGCCTCTGCTTTTTTGTTTACGCTGATGGTTATCTACACCCTTGGGTTTTCGCCAAGTAGTTTCTAGTCTTTTATATCGCCAGCTTTCAGCTCTTTTTGCTTTAGGTCTAGATTGGGCAACTTCATCACGAAGAGCCAATTTTTCCTTGTTTATCGGCATGTCATAAAACTTGAATTTTGAAATAAATAGCTTCCTAAATTTATTAAAAAAGTTCTAAGTATTAGAAAGAGATAATAGTGTTTTTTTGCGCGAACAATTTCTGGGATAAAATGAATCTTAGATTTTTTTCACTGAGGAGGCAACATAGGTATGAGTGAATTTTCGTCATCAAACAAATTTGCTTCTCAAATAACCGAATTTGGAATTAATCCATCAAAAATTCACAGGAATTTATCGGTTGAAAAGTTGATAGAAATTTCTGTCCAAAAAAATGAAGGAATGGTAACTTCAACCGGCTCATTATCAGTTAAAACAGGCAAATTCACGGGAAGATCACCAGATGATAGATTCATAGTTTTTGACGATTCTACGCGTGATACAGTTCACTGGGGAAAAGTAAACAAACAGCTTCCAACTGAAACATTTGAAAAAATATCACAAAAAATGAAAAAATTTGTTGATGGAAAGGAATTATTTGTATTTGATGGTTTCGTTGGGGCTGATCCTGAAAACAGACAACCTATTAGAATTATTACTGATCATGCTTGGCAAAGTTTGTTTGTCCACCAACTTTTCATCAGACCATCTACTGCAGAGTTAGAATCCCACGAGCCAGAATTTACTGTCATGTGTATTAATGACTTTGAAGCAATACCAGAGATAGATGGTACAGCATCAAACGCGTTCATATTCATTAATTTATCAAAAAAGTTTGTTCTGATTGGAACTACAAGTTATGCAGGTGAAATAAAAAAAGCAATTTTCTCAGTAATGAATTTCATACTACCGTCAAAGGGAGTTTTTCCTATGCATTGTTCTGCTAACGTTGGGAAAGATGGAGATACAGTGCTATTCTTTGGTCTATCAGGTACTGGCAAGACAAGTTTGTCTGCTGATCCTGAAAGAATGTTAATTGGGGACGATGAACACGGATGGTCTGATAAGGGAGTTTTCAACTTTGAAGGTGGTTGTTATGCAAAATGTATCAATCTCAAAGAAGAATCTGAACCACAAATTTGGAATGCAGTAAAGACTGGTGCTGTATTAGAAAATGTAGTAATAGACAAAGAGTCGTTAAAACCAAACTTTGATGATGGTAGTATAACTGAAAATACAAGGGCCGCCTACCCACTCAGTTACATTCCAGGAGCAATTGTGCCCAGTATAGGTGGTAACCCTAAAGTCATTATATTTTTAACAGCGGACGCAATGGGGGTTCTTCCTCCTGTATCGAAACTTTCCAAAGATGGAGCTATGTTTCATTTTATGTCAGGTTATACAAGTAAGCTAGCCGGCACTGAAAGAGGAGTTAAAGAACCAAAGGCTACATTTTCTAAATGTTTTGGCGCACCATTTATGCCACGACCTGCATCAGTTTATGCAAAAATGCTTGGAGAAAAAATTTCAAAGCATAACACAGCGGTATATCTCATCAATACTGGTTGGTCTGGAGGACCATATGGTGTTGGTAAAAGAATTAAGATAGAATACAGCCGTGCAATGGTAACTGCTGCTTTAACTGGCTCGTTAGACATAGTGAAATTTACTCATAACGATATTTTCAATTTGGATGTGCCAACAGAATGTCCTGGAGTTCCTTCCGAAGTTTTAGAGCCAAAAAACACGTGGACCGATGGTGATGCATATGACCTTTCTGCAAAAAAGTTAGCACAAATGTTTGTTGATAATTTTAGGAAATTTGATAACATATCTGACGAAATACGCCTGGCAGGACCAAAAGCCTCCTAACTCTAACTAAATAGTTAATCCATAATATTCAGAAAAGTCCCTAAAAGTTTGGTATGCTAAAAGAAATTCTTTTCCTGTTGGGCTAATTTTATACTTGCAAGCTCTTTCTGAATTGACTTGTTCTAAAAGTCCCTGTGATACTAAATTATTCAGAATTTTTGAAATTCTTCCATGGGAAATATTTACATTTCTAATTAAATGCGTTATACCCGTGCACTCATCGTTGTCAGCATAGTCTCTTGTTGTAGTTAAAATATTCCCAATTACTTCCATTCGTGTTCTATGCATCATATAGTTTTTTTATTCCTATTTCGTATGATAAATTCAAGAATTTTTTTCAATATACCTTAAGGATAAAAGAAATTGACTCACCCATACATTTTTGTCATTACAACATATCCACTATGAATTATCATCAAATGTAATTTTACGTAATGGGATTTTTGTTATTGGAAAGCCTAACGAAATTAATCCTCCAATTTTTACACAAATCGATACTGAATACATTATAGTTTCTGGAAACACGAACGAATACCATCCAATAAATTCACCAAGTGCTAACAAGCCAAGACCTACAGCAACAAAAAGTGTTGCAGATCTTTTTCCATTCAAATATGATATCATAGTTTCGATTGAACCGTATACTAACAAAATAAATGAAACTGCTCGTAATACGTACTCGAGAGAAACAAATGATACTAGAAACAGTGGTAGTACTCCTACAGACCTAAAATATCTTGATTTAGGGAAGAAGGTTTTGATAGTATGGGAAAACGCAATGAACCAGTATCCTATTGTTTGAGAAGCAACACCAAGGATTGAGATTCCACGATTAATATTTCCCGTTTGAAAATTAAAGTCATCAAGAACATATCCTATTGCTAGTATTCCAAAGCCTATTCCAATAGCAAAAAAAGCTATTGTTAATCTGAATAATGTAGGACTACCAGTATTTTTGTAACCCAGATATGACATAACAGCAATTCCAAGTCCTACTGCAAGTCCAAGAAAATTTAAAATAATTTCAAGTAAAAATTCCAATTACACTATTGATAAATTGTTTTAAATAAGGTTTGAGAACAAGTTTTCTTACTTTTTGATTAATTACACAACAAGCTAATCCCAGTCATCTAGCGTACCAGCTTTTTCACCTTCAGTGCTTCCTGTATAGTCACCAAGAATATCTGAATATGTTGAATCTGCATGTGCGACATATCTAACGTATTCTCCATAGCTCATTTCTAAATCACATTTTGTGCAAGCAACTAATGAAAAATCAGGAGTAAGCTCAGCTTCTTCCTTACATTTGGGACATTTAATCTTCATAATTTTTGCTTATCTTGTTGCCTATTATTGGTATTGATAGAAAAAAAATAAAAAGAGCTCTTAATTTTTCTAAATATGAGCCGAACATGTACTAAATGTAAGAATGAAATTACAGATGATGAAGAATTAGAACCAATCCCAGATTCATATCCTTGCTGTACTAAATGCTGGGATGGGTGGAAAGAAAACCGTGTTATGGTAATCAATGAATTGCGGTTAGATATGTCTTTGAAGGATCATAGAAAACTTCTAAAAAAACATGAGAAGATATTTGTAGGCGTATTAACTCCTGAAGGAGACATTGTTGACTATACAAATGAAGAAAACAGAAATCCAGAAGAACAGCCCTAGTATTTTCTTATAAAAATACCAGCAACTACTGTTATTATCATTACAGCAGTTATGATCAAAATAGGTTTCTCAGGCAAATTCAATGCATTTACAAAAATTTGGTTTTCTCCTGCTTTTTCTATCTTGATAGTTTCATACACATCGAGTGTTTTGCTGCTGAGCCCATCTATTTCTTTGATGTTGGCCTCAATCCAGTACTCTCCTGGTTGATAAACAGTTAATTCAGATTTTTTAGTAGGCGTAATTGATTCTGTGAAGGTGTCTTGCGTCTCTTTATTTGTGACTGTAATTTTAGCGTATGACCATGACGGATGACCAGATACATCAAAACTCAATATGCCATCATCTTCATTGACTAAAATCGTAGCCTCGTTAACTCTTACAATAATAGGTATATTGTATTCAACATCGTTATAGCTGATTATCATTCTGCTTTCAAATTCTCCCCAATTGTTTTTGGTTCCCTGCTGAGATAATTTTGCTGTGATCGTTAGATTTTCACGCTTTAAATTATAATCAAAATCAACTACATGATTATTTTCGAATCTAACTAAAACTGGCTGATCATCAATTCCCGTAATTTCTAAATCCTTTGTTTGAATTTGGTTATAAGCAGACAAATTGAATATTAGATTTGGCGGAATTATAATCAATTCAGAGTCTATGGCTTTAGCTGCATTAATTCGCCCAGATCCAGCTACTTCAGCAGGAAATCTTTCATTATATTCATTAGATACCATGTCGGATGTTGTCATCAGTATAGATTTTAGCTCTTCAGGTGTTAGTTGTGGGTTTTTTTGCAAGACTAGTGCTGCTGTACCGGCAACATGAGGCGCTGCAAAACTTGTACCACTTACAATTTTGTAATTTCCTCCTGGATTAGTTGTGTTTATGAATGCGCCGGGTGCAACAATATCAGGTTTCATGTAGAAAGGCGAAACAGGTCCTCTAGAACTAAAGAATGCAACAAAATCAGGATGATAAAACACATCCAAGGTTCCTTTTGTGTGGCTTTGCAACATTTGCTTAATGACCAAACCATCTTCTCTTGACATGGATAATGTCGGAATGGTAGGATTATAATCCTCATCCACAAATTCGTGAATTAATTCACCAAAAAATATACCTGGCTCGCTATTATAAACAACAATTGCTTTTGCACCTGAATCAGATGCGTTTCTTTCTTTATCGGAAAAGAAAACTATTTCATCTTCTATATCACTTCCCCGTTCAACGAGTAAAATTGAACCTTCAACATCAATTGCCGAAATATCTTGTGCTCTCCCATACTTTCCAAAAATAATTTGTGCTGTTATGGGTTCTTCTAGTGGTTGTGTTCCCACCATTGGAAATATGTTAAACTGTTGTCCCTTTATCTTAAATGTTGAAACCAGACTACTTGATACATCATTGAATGTTGCACCCGTTGTTATTACATCTGGATTAATTGCAGGACTGCCAATTGTACTAGATTCAGGACCAAAATTACCAGCTGCAGTTACTACAAAAATATTATTTTGAACGGCTTTTGTTACCACCTGATCAAGTTTCGTGTTAGTTTGATTAATTCCCAGACTAATATTAATAATATTTGCATTATCCTCTATTGATTTTTCAATTGCTTTGATTATCAAGTTAGAGGATACAGATTCGCCATCTTCTGAAACTCTGTATGCTAATATTTTTGAATTTGGTGCTATTCCTTTGAGTTCACCATTTGATGCTATAATTCCCGCAACTTGTGTTCCATGACCATTAGAATCTTCAGGCGTTTCATCATTATCAATAAAATCATATCCACCAATTACTTTTCCTTCCAAACCGAGCCCCAAAAGGTCTGGATGAGTAAAATCTACACCAGTGTCAATTACTGAAACAATAATTCCACTTCCATCTAACCCATAGTTATGAGCAACTGTGGTTCCAATATGAGGACCACTATTATTTACTAAAGTAGAAATCTCATCTTGAGTTTGTAATTGAGTTGTTACTAGAACAGTACAAATGGATATAATGCTAATCAAAAAAACTATTTTTTCAAATTTCATATGCATGCAGTCCTAGTAAAATTTCGTTGTTATCTAAAGCAATAAATTGTATGTTTTTTTGAATAATACATGGGAAAATACTCACTACCCGAAATGCCCTATGCATATGATGCATTGGAGCCTCACATAGACGCTCGTACTATGGAGATTCATCACACAAAACACCATCAGAAATATACTGATGGAATGAATGGAGCTTTGGAAAAACTGAGTGCAGAATTACAGAGCAAAGACATTGTTGATATTTTATCAAACATCAATGATGTTCCTGACGATGTTAGGGGTGCAATTAACTTCAATGGCGGTGGATATGATAATCACAAGCTGTTTTGGAATAATATGAAACCAAATGGAGGTGGAGAACCTGGAGGAGCACTTGCAGACGCTATTAATGCTTCATTTGGGTCCTTTGCTGACTTTAAGGATCAGTTTTCTAGCAAAACAGCTCCTATACAAGGAAGTGGTTGGGGTTGGCTTGTATACAATCCATCTTCTAGTAAAGTTGAATACAAAGCAATGTCAAACCAGACAAGCCCTCGCACTGAAGGATTAGTTCCATTATTGGGACTTGATGTATGGGAACATGCTTACTATCTAAAGTACCAAAATAAGCGCCCAGACTACATCGCAGCTTGGTGGAATGTTGTTAATTGGGATGAAGTTGATAACAGACTTTCTAAAGCCAAGTAGAACTTCTTTTTTTTTAAATCATTATTAGTTTAAACGCATTTATAATAAACTACAGCATTTTTTTTATGATGAGTGAACAACAGGCCCAAGAGTTAATGTATCAAA
>Ga0207961_1000509_pt1 | contig 11217 bp, 13 predicted proteins | sample Knorr_S7_td_250__FD_185596 | JGI IMG/M metagenome (GOLD analysis project Ga0207961, IMG submission 185596) | Marine microbial communities from Southern Atlantic Ocean transect - Knorr_S7_td_250_ad_252m_LV_B (SPAdes) (version 2) | ecosystem: Environmental > Aquatic > Marine > Oceanic | place... | reverse complement strand
TCAAAACCTGCAAAATCTTTATTAATCAAAATGTTGGGGCTTTCCTAAAAAATTGTAAACTCAAAAATTGACGCTAAAAGCGATCAGATTTTTTTGATTTCTGGCATCTTGTTATTGCCAATGTCAAACCCATCACGCCTAAGATACTTGAGTGTCAGTTTGTAGACCAGCTCATCGTGTTTCACTTTCTCTAGTAATTCAGACCAAAGCAATTTACCGTTTTTTTCAATGATGGGTTTAATCTCTGCTGTAAAATTTTCTGCCAGCTGTTTACATTCCTCATATGTTTTTCCATGCCTATATGCGGTACCGCCACTTGAACAGCTATCCATATGTTAAATCATACATAGTAATGTAAAAATCATCACTAAAAAGCCCAGACAAGTTTTAAAATGACAAATTTACAGGATTTGCATGAATTTTCAAGTTGATGATGTGAAGGTTTTAGGTGCAGTTGAGGGTGGAGGGCGAACTATCAAAAATATAAAAGAAACAACCAGACTGGACAAGGGCGAAATAGAAAAAATTTTAGGGTTTTTGGATCAAAGTAAGTTGATAGAAGCTGTTGAAGGAAAAGGCATTTGGGGACAGAGACAATATTATTTTAATACAACAGATGAAGGCTCGCAAAAAGTTGAGGAATATATCGAATATCTAAAAGACGAATGGAAAAGAATCATCCAGTTTGTGACTGATGGTCAAAGAGAAGAACTTGATGAATATATGAAGGAAAATAAATATATTGTAAATATGATGCTATTTTTCAAAATTGTTAATTTGCCTGCGTTAGGTAGATTAAATCTTCGATTCCTTATTGAGGGAAAACATCTTTGCTATAAGTGCAAGAAGGATCTTGGCAGATTCGCTCTAAAATTTTCAGTTTCAGACTGTAGAAAACGTGGACTGAAGATGCCGAAAGGATTGACAACACATGATGACATATGTGCTGATTGTTTTGACGCATTAGCTGTACGCTAATCTTTTTTTGGTATCATACGTTTTTTTATGATTTTAAAACCAACTCTAATGGCAATAAAAATTATAACAAGAATTATTGCATATATCCAAATATCAGCAGTGTCTTGATCTTCTTGTTCTCTTTGGTCTAATGGTTTTTCCTGAAGTGGCCCTGAATCAAATTCTATTTCTGCGAATACAGGTGTTAATGTAAGACTAATAATCACAGAAAAAAGTAATGTGTGTAGAATAAATTTTTGGTTCATGTCACTATGGTTTGCTGCAAAGCTCCGTTAAAACTCCGCTTAATGACTTTGGGTGGATGAATGTGACTTTAGTTCCAGCTGAACCATCTCTAATCTTTCCCAAAAACTGTATGCCACAACCCTCCATTCTAGTTACTTCATCTGCAATGTTTTTTGTTTCAAGCGCAACATGATGCAATCCACTTCCACGTTTTTCTAAAAATTTCTTAATTGGACTAGAATCGTTTGTAGGCTCCATCAACTCAATGTTTGCATTTTCTAGATGTAATATTGCAACTTTAACCCCTTCTGACTCCACGGTTTCAAACTCCACATCTTTTACATCAAGTGCCTCTTGATACTCCTTGGTAGACTTTTCAACATCTTCCACGGCAATTGCTATATGGTCAATTTTCAAATTAAAACACCTCTTTTGGCCTATATTGGCCAAAAACCTCTCTGAATGTGTTACTGATTTCACCCGTGGTTGCATATGCCTGAACAGCGTCTAAAATGAAAGGCATGAGATTTTTATCAGTTTCAGCCGCTCTTTGCATCTTTGATAATGTGTATTGTGTTTTTTTATTATCACGTGAGCTTCGAAGTTTCTTAATAGCTCTTTCCTGCTTTTTCCCTAACGAATCATCAATTCGTAGGAGGTTCTGTTTTTTCTCAGACTTCTCATCAAATTTGTTAACGCCAACCAATACACGCTCAGTACTATCAACTTCTTTTTTGAGCCGATATGCATTTTGTCTAATCTCAGATTGAAAAAATCCTTTTTCAATTGCCTTAAGTGCACCACCCATTTTGTCAATCTTTTTGAGATAATTCCACGTCTGCTCTTCAATCTGATCACAAAGTGACTCTATGTAATGGGAGCCAGCCATCGGATCAATTGTCTTTGTAATTCCACTTTCATATCCAATAATCTGTTGTGTACGCAATGCAATCTTTGCCGCTTCCTGTGTAGGAAGTGCCAAAGCTTCATCCTTTGAATTTGTATGAAGAGATTGTGTACCGCCAAGAGCTGCTGCCATTGCCTGGATTGCAACACGGACAATATTATTATCTGGCTGTTGAGCTGTTAATGACTCACCACTTGTTTGAGTATGAAATCTTAGCTGTAAAGATTTAGGATTTTTTGCATGAAATCTTTCCTTTAAAATTTTTGCATAAACTTTGCGTGCAACTCTAAACTTTGCAATTTCCTCGAAAAATTCAATTGTGCAACAAAAGAAAAATGAAAGTCTGGGTGCAAAGTCATCAATCTTTAATCCACGGTCTATACATGTTTGAATATATTCAATTGCGTTTGCAATAGTAAATGCAATTTCTTGTACAGCAGTAGAACCAGCCTCACGCATATGATAACCTGAGATAGAAATTGGATACCACTGAGGTACATGTTTTGCACAATAACCAATCATGTCACCTATCAGCCTCATCGAAGGCTGTGGTGGATAAATGTAGGTATTTCTAGCAATATACTCTTTCAATATGTCGTTTTGTGTAGTTCCCCTAAGATTATTGCTGGATATACCTTGCAATTTTCCTACAGCGATATAATATGCCAAAAGTGTAGATGCTGTTGCGTTGATTGTCATTGATGTTGAAACCTTCCCTAGATTAATTCCGTTAAACACAGTTTGCATGTCTTTCAAGGATGCGATTGATACGCCGACTTTTCCAACTTCGCCCTCAGCGTATGATGAGTCTGGATCATGACCAATCTGTGTGGGTAAATCAAATGCCATTGAAAGACCAGTTTGACCATTCTCTAGCATGTATCTATAACGCTTGTTGGTTTGTGCAGCATCTCCGAATCCGGAATATTGACGCATTGTCCATAATCTATCTCTGTACATCCCAGGATGAATTCCGCGCGTAAATGGATACTTTCCTGGCTCATCTTTTTTGGAATTTTTTGTTTGCCCGTAATAAACAGGTTTTACTGGAATGTTAGAATCAGTAACAAACTGTTTTGGTTTTGTTTTTTCTTTTACCATTATAGTCACTTTAGTATGCTTTTAGATATATTATCAGCTGCTTCAAATGGGTCTATCTTCTTTTCTTGTACTTTTTTCAGATATTCGGAATAAGATTTGCTTGAATGAAGTATTGAAGCTACTTTTTGGCTAATATTGTTTAAAATAATGTCATCAAGTTCTTTGGCAAGTCTCTGTTTTTCTGATAATTTTTTACCCTTTTTCTTTTTTGTCATGAGTTTTTTCAGTTCTTTTATAAATTCAGAAATTCCTTTTCCTGTCTTTGATGATACTTTAAGAATTAGGGGGGTTTTTTCTACAGTTCCAATAAAGTCTTGAACTGACTGAAATAATTGTGATGCGCCGTCTAGGTCACTCTTATGAACAAGGTAAATGTCACCAATTTCGGTTATTCCAGCTTTTATGGTTTGAATGCTATCGCCAGTATATGGGTTAAAAACTACAACCGTTATGTCTGCAATGTTGGAAATTTCTATCTCTGTCTGTCCTGCACCAACGCTTTCGATAATTATGGGATTAAATCCTGCGTATTCCAATATTCGTATGCTGTTTCTTATTGATCTAGAAACCGCACCTACTGCACCCCTTGATGCAATACTCCTGATATATGTTCCAGAGTCTGTTGACTCTGTCATTCGTATCCTGTCACCAAGTATTGCACCGCCTGAAACATGACTTGTAGGATCAATTGCCAAAACTGCTGGTTTCATACCTAATTTTTTCAATTGGATTGATGTTTTATCTATCAATGATGATTTGCCTGCACCTGCTGGACCTGTAATGCCTATTACTGTAGACTTGCCAGAAGTTTTGAATATTTTTTTAATTAATTTCCTTGATTCTTTTTCGTCATTTTCTATAATAGAAATAGCCTTTGCGATTGCACCACGCTTTGCCTTTTTCAAATCAGATGATAAGTCCAACTATAGTTATACCTCTTTTCTTCAATAAATATCAGAAGTTTTAACCATTAGGTTGGATTAACTTCTGGAATACGATAAGGGTTTTTGAGGCTCCTCTAAGGCTATAACGAACCATTTTAACTGATTATTGATTTATGAATATACATGGATAAAAAGGACTGGATTAGCTATAACAAAAAAAACATAGGCTGGGCTATTGGGTTAGTTGTTATGACTGTTGCATTTTATTTCCTTGCAACTAACTTTGGATTAGGAATGTTTTCTAATTTTACGAATTAAATCAACATCAATGAATGATTTATGCTAAGATTAGGATCTTCTCTTGCCTTTGTACCGTCGATTGAATTTTTTTTCCACTTGTGATTTAGCTGATTTTCTACGCAGTTGTTTTCCCTTTTTTCTTTTGTTTATCTCATGTTTTCGCATTAGAAACATCCTAACCTTTTTGCTGTATCAATATCAGTTTGTGCATATATAATCAAGAATTTGCCTCAATATCTTCTTCAAGGCCTTCTCCAAAACCTTCCCACCATTCTACAAATTCTTCAACCAATCTAGAAAATAGATGTAAGAATAGCTTATAGATCTATTGGTTTACTAAGATTCGAGTTTGAGTGACACCAATTTTGACCAATCAAAATTACTAATTTCACTATAGATAACTTTGGGTTTTGGCTCGTCATTTAGATGAATTTCAGTTTTTAAACCAACTAGCCCAAACTCTTCATGTTCTAAAAAAAATGTCACTGGCATTGTTGCCCAACCGTATTTTGGCACAGAATCAAATTTGATGATTTCTACAAACGATTGATCTGAGAATTTCTTATGAAACGTTTCTTCCATGCCTAAAATCTCAAGAACGACTAGGCTAGTCATTTTAGAATTGTCACTGTAAATAATTTTAACTATATTATTCCCTGGTTCGTATATAGCATCCACAAATATCGTACAGTCACCGTGATTTAATCCATCATCATCCCCTGAGCATACAATTTGTGAGATTTGATGTTCATCTGTTTGTGGAAAAGACACCAAAGCAATTACAGATAACACTACTGCGACTATGATAATTTCTACAACTATAGATTTCTTTCTCCAAAAAACCATCTAGTACACTTCGCTTCTATTCATATAATTATGTAAATTCTTTTTTGATGCGTCGCAAAAATTTTGATCTTATTCTGACTCTTTCCAATGTTTGTTCTAATATTCGCTCAGTGCCAGGCATTGGATTTTTCTTAAAAAAGTTACGAACTTCTTTTTCCTGCTTGTCATTAATCACTGGACCAACGCTGGCAACAATCCTGTTCGCCAGTGGGTTTCCAACCCCAAACTTTCTAACTAATTTCTTCCAATGTTTATTGAGCCACGGCCAAAGAATTTCCCTACCGTGAATATTGGCTGATACACTCATTATTGGCACGCGAATGTTTTGGGAGCGAACTTCTGGAGTTAAAGAATATGCAAGTGTTTTCAGTAGTAGGTTTTTTTGCTTAAAACTACACATTGCGCCAAGAAATCTTAGTTTTTCTTCCTGCAGAACAGCCTTTCTGTATAAGGATAAAAGTTTGTTGTAGGTCTTCTTATCTCCTTGCCATGCAGTCAATGCAAAAACTGGTTCTTGTAGGTCAGCACTAAGAGAGTTTTTATTTTTAAGAAATTTGGCAAAACGCCTTTTAGCTTCAGCAAGTATATCATCATCACCTAGTTTGCCTAGTGCCGTAATCACAAAACTACGCAATAACGCATCAGTATGCTTTTCGTTTTTCTTAGAATCCCAGCCAAGACGGTCAAATATTGCTCCCAGAAACTGTATAGTGTATGTACGTATTTCCTCGGAGAATTTTTCCTTTATGGTCAGTTTGTAAATATAGTATAGATTCTGTGCCAAATTAAGCAATGTAATATAATTATCCTCATCATGATACGATGTTGTAAAGTCAAGATATTCCTGTAGTTGATTTGTACCTGATACACAATGTGAAAACAAATCGTTCTGCAGGCTCCACCTGTCTACATGATTCAATATCTTTTCATCTATAAGCAGTGACAGATTTGCTAGAGTGTTATCGTCATACTGAATCCTATAAAATCCATAACGCCCAGAATTAATTATGAAATTTGAATCAGTGTTTTTGAGCGATAATTTACTAGAACGTGTTTTCAGCAAGATTGAGCTTTGATGATTTCCCTCCTCAATTGCAATTGGTATTGCCCACTTGCCTTTAGACGACTTGCCACCATCAGATAGAAACCGTCTCTGTGTTAGTGATATCTTTGAATTTTCTCGCCTTACGTCAACAACCGGATAGCCAACCTGGTCAATCCACGTCTTCATCATTGAGCTTACAGGTTTGCGTGCAACCTTTCCAATTGAATTCCATAAATCTTGTCCTTCGGCGTTGGAATACTTGTGCTTGGTAAGATAATGCTTAAGACCTCTACGAAAGTTTTCTATCCCAACATAATTTTCAAGCATGCGTAATACACTGCCGCCCTTATCATAGCTTATGACATCAAATATCTCCCTGATTTGTGCCGGATGTTTTACGTCTACGTTTATCGGATGAGAGTTTCTCAGAGAGTCAAGACTCATTGCCTGTAGCATTGCGTCATCCAGGAACTGGTCCCAAAGATCCCATTCAGGATAAAACTTGTCTACAATCTTTGTTGCCATGAATGTTGCGAAGCTTTCGTTCAACCAAAGATCATTCCACCACTTCATTGTTACAAGATTACCAAACCACTGATGTGCAATTTCGTGTGAGATTACTTCAGCAATGTATTGTTTTGTTCTGGTTGACGATTTCTTTGGGTCATAGAGTAATATTGCCTCCCTAAATGTAATTGCGCCCCAATTCTCCATTGCGCCTGCGGCAAAGTCAGGAACTGCTATCATGTCAAGCTTAGGAAGCGGATACTTTATGCCAAAATATTTTTCATATTCAGAAAGAAACTTTTTGGTGAAATCCAAAGATAATTTTCCTTTGTTTTTGTTACCTTTTGTGGTAACTATTCTTATCTTGATATTTCGTAGTTTCCCATGTAGATATTCAAACTCGCCAACACCAAGATATAGAAGATATGTTGACATTATTGGAGTCCGCCCAAATTTATACAGAATTTTTGAATCTACAGTTTTTTTGGATACTATTGGCATGTTTGAAATTGCGTCAAGATGCTTGTCAACTAGTAATGAAATGTCAAATGTTGCCTTTACTGCAGGTTCGTCCCAACATGGGAATGCTCTTCTGGCGTCTGCAGCTTCAAACTGTGTTGTTGCCATGTACTTTGTCTTCCCCCTCTTGTCCTTGTACTGACTTTTGTAAAATCCCAAAAGTCTGTCGTTTAATATTCCAGTAAACTCGATGCAAAGTTTTGCTTTTCCCTTGATTTTTTTTGCAAGTTTTATTACAAGCTTTTCATCTTTCTCATTAAGAGATGACTTTGCAGCAATTATTTTTCTATTTTGTATTACATGACAATTTTTAATTTTTAATTCTGCAGCATCTAAGATTATCAAATCAGTGGATTTTTGTAAATTTACTGTGATAATCTCGATCCCGTTAAATGTGAAATTACTGAATAACGGTTCAAACTTTAATTCATAGTTAGTTGGAATCACATTTCCCATATTGTGCAATGATTTGAAACGTTATGTAAGTTTATTTGGGAATAATGTAAAGGACTTCCATTGAATGATAGAGTGACCGCTGGTATTGTTATAGTCATAATATCAGTAATTGGGTTATTTGTGGCACAAACTGAATTTTTTGGCGAGGTTACTATAGCACCTTAAATTACTGCTGATAGTGCTGAAAAAGCTAATGAGTCATTGAAACGGCCATAACTCATGTATGAATGTGGGCCCGATGACAGACAAGAACTTGAGACTATACAGAATTTAATACTAGATAGAATTCAATATCTAAGAGAAAAAGATGCTGATTTAACCACTGATGGAATACTACTTGATTACTATAGCAAAAATGATGAAATTTTAAATTGTATTCTTAATGATCACACATTTAGCCCGATTATATTCGGAATAATAGCAGTTATTGGCGCATTTGTTGTCTTTAGGCTTTGGAAGCTAAAGAAAAAAAAATTCAAAAGATTTTAAGGTAAATATGTGAATATAGTATTATGAAGCAAAAAACTGCATCCCGTAAGATCAAAATTCTGGTTGCTAAGCTTGGCTTAGATGGTCATGATAGAGGTGCCCTAGTTTTATGCCGCGGATTTAGAGATGCAGGGATGGAAGTAATTTATTCTGGTCTTTTTGCCACACCTGACAGAATTGCACAGATTGCTGAAGATGAAGATGTTGATGTTGTTGCACTTAGCCTGTTAAACGGAGCACATGGAACACTATTTCCCAGAGTTGTTAAAGAATTAAAGAAAAGAAGAATCAATGATGTTCTTGTAGTAGGCGGAGGAACAATTCCAGAAGAAGATAAAAAATCACTTGAAAAGTCTGGTGTTACTGGAAATTTTGGACCGGGAACTCCACTTGATAATGTTGTTAATCATATTAAAAAGGGCGTTTCTAAACTAAGAAAATTTTGACTATTCCGTAGAGTCAGGCCACATCATTTTTCTCATCTTTTTGCCAACCTGCTCTATTTGATGTGCATCTAATTGCTTCATATATTTATCAAAGGCATCTTTGCCACTTTTTTCATACTCACTTAACCATTCCTTGTTAAATGTACCATCTTGTATTTGCTGAAGAACTTTTTTCATCTCTTCCTTGTTCTGGTTATTCATTACCATTGGACCACGAGTAAGACCACCATATCTTGCCGTTTCACTAACACGTCTCCACATACCATTAATTCCATATTTCTGAATCATGTCCACAATCAGCTTCAACTCGTGTAAAACTTCAAAGTACGCAATTTCCGGTTGGTAACCAGCTTCAACTAATGTTTCAAACGCATTTACAACCATTGATGCAGAACCGCCACAAAGATCAGCTTGCTCACCAAACCAATCAGTTTCAACCTCTTCTTTGAATGTAGTTTTGATCAATCCTGCACGTGCACTTCCTATCCCTTTGGCAATTCCAAGCGTTCTGTCCCATGCTGTTCCAGTTTTATCTTGCTCAACTGCAACAATTGATGGTGTTCCAAATCCGTCAAGATATGTCTCTCTTACCTTAGAACCAGGACCTTTTGGTGCTACCATAATAATATCAACATTATCAGGTGCCTTAATCCATCCCCAGTAAATTGCTGCAGCATGAGAAAATGCTAGTGCTTTTCCCTCAGAAAGATTTGGTTCTATCTCATTTTTGTAGACTTGGGATTGAACCATATCAGGTATCAAAATGTGAATAATATCAGCCATTTTACATGCCTCGGCAACAGACATTACTTCATGACCATCATTAACCGCTTTATTCCAACTTGATCCGCCCTCTTTCAAACCAACAATTACTTTAAGACCAGAATCTTTGAGATTGTTTGCCTGGGCATCTCCCTGAATGCCGTATCCAATAATTGCAATTGTCTGATCCTTAATTGGGTCTAAGCTAATATCAGAATCTTTCCAAGTTTTCGCCATGAAAAACTTGGAAATTTTGCACATATAATCTATAATATCATAGTTTACAGTAACTGATATTCTAAGAAAAGATAGATATGCGTCCAATTAGTCGTAGTATTATGGTTAAAGCAGTTTGCCGAGATTATGGATATGATTGTGATTATTCCGTAGAGGGAGATATTGAAAAAGTTGCTGAGGAATTTGGAAAACACACTAGTGAAATACACGGAATAGAATATTCAAAAGAAACACTGACTAAATTTATGCTGAATAAATAGAAAAATCACTTAACACTAAAAATTATGCTCATCCCTGCTCTTTGATAACAGAAAGCGTTGTAGTAGTTATAACATGTTTTATCTTTCTGATTTTTTTGGTAATAACATTTTCAATTTGTTTTTCTGATGGTGCCTCAATTTTAACAAGAATATCATAATAACCAAAAGTGCCTTTGCTTTCTTTAACAAAGTTAATTTCTAAAAGAGACCTCAATACTTCCATTTCACGTCCTATTAAACATTGAACCAAAACATATGCAATACTCATTTTACTCACCCTTCATTTCTTTCCGAGTTTTGAAAACTGGTTTTATACCTAGTGAGCTGTAATCTCCCGTGGTACATGTGAAACACATTGAGTTTAATGAAATACCCACAGCCCGAGAAAGATTTTCAGGATCATTGTATCCAAGAAAATCTGCGCCTATATCATGTCTTACTTTTTCTATGACTTGTTCATCAGAGTAATCTTTGTTATCAGAAAAAGTTGCAAGCTCTTCCTGTGATGGAAAATCAATACCTGCATAACATGGAAATTTAATCGGAGGGTATGTTATTAGTAAACTAATTTTACGGGCACCTGCTTTTCGTAATGCGTTTACAATTGCTCTAGAACTAGTACCTCTTACTAAACTATCATCAACAACAACAACATGTTTTTCCCTAACAATTTCCTCAATGGGAATTATCCATCTGTTAATTTCTATCCTATCCGCTTGATGAGGTTCAATAAAGCTTCTAAGAGGACCCTTTTTGCTGTAACGGTCTTTTAGCAATCCCTCATCAAAAGGGACACCAAGTTCTTGCGCATATCCCAATGCAGCCGGTCGTGCGGAATCAGGAACAGGAATTACCAAATCAGCGTCTTTTATAGGAAATTTTTTTGCAAGAAATTGACCTATTCTTTTACGTGCCAGATAGATGTTAGAGCCCTCCATTCTGCTTGAAGGGTGTGCAAAATAGGTGAATTCAAAAGAACAGTGAGCTCTAGATGTATCAGTTGAAAACAATTCAGTTTCAATTCCTTTACTACTAAATTTCACAAGTTCGCCTGGAGTAACATCTCGTTCTAATTTTGCTCCGATAGCAGACAATGCAGATGACTCGGACGCTACTATATGTGTCCCGCCATCTTCCTTTTTCCCTATAACCAATGGTCTAAAACCTTTGGGGTCTCGTGCTGCAAAAACAGATGAATCGTCAGAAAGAAATGTGAAACAATATGAACCAACCATTTCGTTTTTTAAAATTGATA
>Ga0207961_1000499_pt1 | contig 11298 bp, 9 predicted proteins | sample Knorr_S7_td_250__FD_185596 | JGI IMG/M metagenome (GOLD analysis project Ga0207961, IMG submission 185596) | Marine microbial communities from Southern Atlantic Ocean transect - Knorr_S7_td_250_ad_252m_LV_B (SPAdes) (version 2) | ecosystem: Environmental > Aquatic > Marine > Oceanic | place... | reverse complement strand
TATAATAATAATCTCTTTGAATATATAGTACAATTCTGTTGTATAATTATTGGTAAATGTTTTAGTTGTTGGCTCTGGTGGACGTGAACATGCCTTATCTTGGAAGTTATCTCAGTCAGATTTAGTCGATGAGGTTTTTGTTGCACCTGGGAATGGCGGAACATCACAAAATATTCAAATTTCAGCTGATGATATTGATGCATTAGCAAATTTTGCTCAAGAAAAAAGTTGTTTCACAGTAGTTGGACCTGAAGCACCTTTGGCAAATGGTTTAGTTGATAAGTTCACTGAGAAGGGTTTATCAGTATTTGGCCCGTCAAAACAAGCTGCACAATTAGAATCTAGTAAGATTTGGGCTAAAGAATTTATGAAAAGAAATAACATTCCAACAGCTGATTTTGAGATATTTGATAATGCACAAAAAGCAAAAGAATTTGTCAGTACATATGATAAACAAGTAGTAATCAAGGCTGATGGACTTGCAGCAGGTAAAGGAGTAATTGTTTGCACTAATAATGACGAAGCGAATGATGCAATTGATAAAATTTTAGTCAAAAAAGAATTTGGTGATGCAGGTTCAAAAATCATAATTGAAGAAAGAATTGATGGCATTGAAGCATCATACATTGCATTATGTGATGGACAAGTAGGAATTCCCATGGCTACAAGTCAAGATCATAAAAGAATTTATGATAATGACAAGGGACCAAATACTGGTGGCATGGGTGCATATTCACCAACACCTGTAATAGATAACAAACTTGGTAGTGTAATACAAGAACAAATTATTGCTAAAACAATTTCATCAATGACTAAAGAAGGAATAGAATTTCGAGGATTTCTATATGCTGGAATAATGATACGGGACGGCAAACCATATGTTTTAGAGTATAATGTACGAATGGGTGATCCTGAGTGTCAGCCAATTTTAATGCGCTTAGATTCTGATTTGTACAAGTATCTTAAGGCTTCATCTGAAGGAAAGTTAAACGATTTAGCAGAAATTTCTTGGAAAGATGAATCATCGGTTTGTATTGTTTTGGCATCTAATGGATATCCAAACTCTTATCCTAAAGGTGATGAAATCACTGGTTTATCGGATACTTCTCCAAATTCTTTTGTTTTTCATGCAGGAACAAAAAACAAAGATGGGAAAATTGTCTCAAACGGTGGTCGGGTTTTAGGTGTTACTGCATTAGGTGCTTCACTAAATGATGCAATAAACAATGCATATAGTACTGCACAAAAAATTCATTGGAAAAATAAGTATCAGAGAAATGATATAGGAAAAAAGGGTCTTTCCTATCTATGATATTTTAATAACATCAGTTTCTGTAACAATCCAATCCATCTTGATGTCATGTTCGGAATTTGGTATTGACTTGACAATTTGTTTTGAATATGTTAAGGCAATTTTTGTCGATTCATTTTTTGTAAGATACTTGTCATAAAACCCATATCCATAACCAATTCTATTTCCATTATTATCTAATCCTATAGATGGAATTAGTATTACATCATGAGTTTCCTGTATAGGGCAGCTTTCTTTCGGCTCTGGGATATCAAAATTGCCTTTTTCAAGTTTAGATATATCCTCAATTCTTCTAAAAACCATTGTGTCGTCACAAACTTGAGGTAGAGAAACTATTTTTTTTTCAGACAGTAATGCTTTGATTAGATCATTTGTTTGGACTTCACTTCCAATGGAATAATAACACCCAATTGATTCTGCTTGAGAAAAAGATTTCATTTTTTTTAACTTTGATAAAATTTTTTGATTATGAAATCCCATAATCTCAAATGACATAGAGTCTCTTTTTTCTAAAAGATGCTTTCGTAAAGCAGCTTTTTCAGGATTTGATGTCAATTCCCTTACTTAATGCTGCTGCAATGGTAGTATTTTTCAAAAGCATTGCAACAGTCATTGGACCAACTCCACCTGGAACAGGTGATGCATATGATGCTTTAGAAATAATTTCATCAAAATCTGAGTCACCTTTTAGTTTTCCATTATGATGCGTTGTTGCAACATCAATTACTACTGCATCTTTTTTTATCATATCACTTGTAAGTGTAAATTTATCTCTGTCACCAACACCAGTAACGATGACATCTGCGTTTTGGCAGATTTCTTTTAAATTTAAAGTTCTAGAATGACATATAGTTACTGTAGAGTTTCTTTGTAACAGTAAATGATACAGTGGTTTACCTACAAGATTACTTCGATTAATAATTACTACATTTTTACCTTCAAGAGGAATTTTGTAAAAGTCAAGCATTTCAATTATTCCTGAAGGTGTGCATGGCTTTAGTATACCATTTCCAATAGATAATAATCCAACATTATGTGGTGTTAAACCATCAACATCTTTTTCTGGTAAGATTCTAGTTGTTGTATCAAATTCATCTAGATGATTTGGAAGTGGTAATTGCACTAATATACCGTGAACAGACGGATCGTCATTCAGCATATCGATTAGTTCATTCAGATCATTTTGTGATGTTGTGATTGGTGGTCTATGATCTTTTGTTATTATGCCAGTCTCTTCACATGCTTTGTGTTTATTTCTCACATAAGTCTGAGATGCTGGATTATCACCTACAAGAATTGTTGCAAGACATGGCTTAATGCCTTGACTAGTAAGTTCTTTGACCGTTTCTGAGACTAATTGCTTGACATTTCTAGCAACTTCTAAACCATCAATTTTTGTTCCAGACATAAAAAAATTAAGATTTTGTTATTATTTAATTACACTATACTAAGATTTTTAGATTCAGCGTATTGAATTAACATATGAAATATGAATATGATACTGACGCATATCTTAAACAAATCTCTGATTCAAATTCATACTTTAACACTTTTCTTGAAAAACAATCATTGGCAGCTGGCATTTTATCATTGGAGCCAGGTGAGGAAGATACACAAGAACCACATGAATCTGATGAAATGTATTATGTACTCAAAGGTAATGGTTTCTTGCGTATTAACAAAAATGATTACAGTGTAAAGCCAGGTAAAGCATTTTTTGTACCCAAAAACATTAAACATCACTTTTTTGGAAATACAAAAAAACTAACTGTTCTATATTTCTTTGGCGGAGTTTAATTATTAATCAAGTATTTTCACTCGTCTTCCTGATAGACGAATTTTTTTTCTTGCAAAAAGATTAACTGCTTCTGGATAAATTTTATGCTCTTTTGCTAGAATTTTCTTAGAGAGTGTTTTCTCCGTATCATTGTTTGTAACTTTAACTACTGATTGTACAATAATTGGACCAGAGTCTACACCTTCATCTACGAAATGTACTGTACAACCTGAAAACTTTGCTCCATTTTGAATCGCCTGTTTTTGTGCATTCAATCCTGGGTATGCAGGTAACAGTGCAGGATGTATATTTAAAATCCTGTTTTTATATTTTTTAATAAAATATGGACTAATTATTCTCATAAATCCAGCAAGACAAACAAGTCCATTTTTTACTGTAACTCCATTTTTTTCTAATTCATGAATAACTTTCTTATCATACTCTGTTCTCTTGTTTTTGTAATCTTTACTATCTATCAATAATGTTTTAACACCTAGTTCATGTGCAATTTTTAATCCTTTTGCATTTGCTTTGTTTGATATTACAATTGATGGTTTTATCGGAATTTTTTGTTTTTTTATTGCTTTTAGAATTGATTCCATATTGCTTCCTCTACCAGAAATTAAAATTCCCAAATTTTGCAATAATTGTTTTTGTTATGTCATTAAAATAAAGCATTGGTTTGTTAACATTCGATCAATATTGTAGTTTATAATTGAAATACCAGTTAGAATTTCATGGGAACGCTCAGATTAACAAAAAAGGGAATTACTTACAAGACTAATGATTCTTCAGTATATCTTGATCCCAAAACGGTACATAGTGATGGCATTAATTTTGTTTCACATGCTCATATTGATCATTTACCAAATGGTGGTTCCGGCACAATTATCACTTCTAAAGAGACTAATGAGATTGCCAAGATCCGTGGATTTTCATTTGATTCACAAGAATCTTTAGATGATTTCTCATTAATTGACACTGGTCATATTTTAGGCTCAAAAGGTCTGCTATTTGATGATGTTTTCTATACAGGCGATATAACTTTACGTGACAGAGGTTTTCTAAAAGGTGCAAAAATTCCAAAATGTAAAACCTTGATAACAGAATGTACTTTTGGTTTACCAGAATTCATTTTTCCAGAAATTAGTAAAATTGTTGAACAAGTTAATGGTATAATTTCAGATTTGTATTCTAATGGAAGACCTGTATTATTACTTGGATATGAACTTGGAAAATCTCAGACAATCTCTCAATTATTTGACAGTTGGGAACCAGTGTATTATCATGACTCTGTAAAAAAAATGAATGACTTGCATAGGAGACTTGGTGTACCAATAAGGGAAGAAATTGGATATACAGAGGCAAAAACAAATGGTCTGCTAGACAAAAAACCTTGGATAATGATAGCACCTATGATGAGCTCAAAAAACCAATTCATACAAGAAATGAAGTTAAAGTACGGTGCAGTAACAATTGGATTCAGTGGATGGGCAATGTCAAAGAAATTTGGATTTTCTAGAGGAACTGATTATTCAATTCCATTAAGTGATCATTGTGACTATAATGAATTAATTCAACTAGTAGAGCAATCAGGTGCTGAAAAAGTGTATACGGTGCATGGATTTGTAGATGAATTTGCACAAGACTTAGTTCATCGAGGGGTTTCAGCTCAGCCATTACGTGAATCATCTTTGGATGAATTTTGTTAATTTAATTTTCTTAATTGTCTGTTATACATAACACCAAATCTATGTGTTTCATCTCTTGCATGTTGTAAGATTTTTAATGAATCTTTATTCTTTGCAATGATTATAGGTTTAGTTCTTTTTGATACAAAAACCTCTTCATTTTGTTTTGCTAAAGATATACAAGGAATATCAACTCCTATATCATTTAACGCAGACATTGCTGCACTTAACTGGCCTTTTCCACCATCTATCACTACAAGATCTGGAAATTTGCCTTTTTCTTTTCTTAAACGCCGATATCTTCTTCCTACAATCTCATTTATCATTGAAAAATCATCTCTACCAGTAATTGTTTTAATTTTAAATTTTCTATATCCTGATTTATCTGGTTTTGAATCAACAAATCTTGCCATTGAGCCTACTGCATATTCATCACCATGATTTGAAATATCAAAGCATTCAATCACGCGTGGAATTGTAGGCAAATTTAGAATATCTTTCAATTCTATCAGTCCTGGCTCTGCTTTTTTATTTTGAATTAACTCAATATTTCGCATAATCAAGTCAATCATCTCTTTTCGTTTTCCCTTACTACCAACAACAATTTTTACTTGAAAACCTGCTCGTTCAGATAATACATCTTGAAGTATTTTTTTTTCTGTAATGTCTTCACTTGTAACGATTGTTTTTGGAACTTGATGTGTTGTATAATATTGATAAACAAAATTTGGAAAATTATTATCTCCTATCAAATCAAAGGAAAACTTTTCACTATCTCTAATTACTCCATGTGTTTGTCTAAATGTCATAACTATTGCATCTTGCTCACCATATCTTATTCCAAAAAATTCTTCATCAGATTTTCGTGCGGCTTCCATTTTTTCCCCTGAATTTATACTTCCTAATCTTTGTAGAGTATCTCTAATCTCTATTGCGCGTTCAAATTGTTGTGATTCTGATGCATATTTCATTTGTTTTTGTAGTTTTTTACTAAATTCTTTCCTTTGCTGTTTACTTTTTAGAATTGATTCTAAATCTGAAATGTTTTTAGTATACTCTATTTTCGCTGATTCAAATTCACATGGTGCATCACAGTTTCCTAAATGATATTCCAAACATACTTTTTTTGGGAGTGTTTTACAAATTCGTACTTTGAATGATTTTCGAAGTGAGCCAATAGTTAATAATTTAGAACTTCCTTTAGTAAACGGTCCAAAAATTTTTCCTTTTCCCAAAAAATCTCCACCTCGTGTTCGTCTTGCAACAAGCAATCTAGGAAATTTTTCATTTGTAATTCTCAAGTAGGTATATCGTTGCTGATCTTTTAATTCAATATTATATGTTGGTCTATATCGTTTAATCATGTTTGATTCAAGCAAAAATGCTTCACTTTCATTATCTGTTAGTACAAATTCAAGATCTTTAATTTTTGAAACTAGCTTTTGTGTTTTATAATTCTGATTTTTTGAAAAATATGTCTTAACCCTATTTTTAAGATTCTTAGCCTTTCCGATGTAAATTATTTTCCCTGAACCATCTTTCATCAAGTAAATTCCAGGCTCTTTTGGTATTGAAATTTTTGAAATATCAAAAGTCATGTCTTCATCAGTTTTTTTAGGTATTTTCCTGTATAGCTTTTTGGAAAGTTTGCAACTTGCTCTGGTGTACCTGTTGTAACTATATGTCCACCATCATCACCACCTTCTGGACCAAGATCAATTATCCAGTCAGAGTTTTTTATTACATCCATGTTATGTTCAATCACAATTACTGTGTTTCCTACATTGGCAAGTCTGTTTAAGACATCTAGAAGTTTTTGGACATCTGCAAAATGCAACCCTGTTGTTGGCTCATCTAAAATGTAAAGAGTTTTTCCAGTACCTCTCTTTGATAGTTCTGACGCAAGTTTAACTCTCTGTGCTTCTCCACCAGACAGTGTAGTAGATGACTGTCCAAGTTTTATATATCCAAGTCCTACATCCATCACTGTTTCAAGTTTTCTTTTTATTGCAGGAATATTTTCAAAAAAATCTAATGCTTCTTCTACAGTCATCTCTAGAATATCAGCAATGTTTTTTCCTTTATACATAACACCCAATGTCTCTGAGTTGTATCTCTTTCCGTTACACTCGTCGCATTTGACATACACATCAGATAGAAATTGCATTTCAATTTTCTTGACACCATCTCCTTCACATGCAAAACATCTTCCAACAGCCACATTAAATGAGAACTGACCAGGTGCATATCCACGCTCCTTTGATAATTCTGTGTTTGAAAACAATTCTCTAATTGGAGTAAATGCACCGATATACGTGGCAGGATTTGATCTAGGTGTTCTTCCAATTGGAGACTGATCAATTGAAATAATTTTATCTATATTTTCTACTCCTGCAACATCTCTGTGTTTTCCTGGAAGTCCAGTTGTTTTGTAAAAATAAGATGAAAGTGCCTTGAGTAAAATATCATTGATTAATGTAGATTTACCAGAACCAGAAACCCCTGTAATGGAAATTAAATAACCCAGGGGAAATTCAACATCTATATTTTTTAGATTATTTTCTTGAGCACCTTTAACAACTATCTTTCCTTTTTGAGTTCTTTTCTTTTCGTCAATTTTGATTAAATTATGATTCTTCAGATAATCCCCAGTCACGGATTTGTGATTGTTTAGGATTTCCTTGAGTGTTCCCTCAAAAACCACATTTCCTCCGTGTACACCAGCACCAGGACCCAAATCAACAATCCAATCAGAATTTCTAATAATCTCTTCATCATGCTCAACAACAATTACAGTATTTCCCAAATCTCGAAGTTTTGATAATGTTCTGATTAGTCTAGAATTATCTCTTTGATGAAGTCCTATTGTTGGTTCATCTAAAACATACAAGACACCTGTTAAATTTGAACCAATTTGTGTTGCAAGTCTTATCCTTTGAGATTCACCACCAGAAAGTGTAGCACTTGATCTGTTTAAAGAAAGATAGTTTAATCCTACATTTCTTAGAAATTCTAATCTCTCTTTGATTTCTTTTAGCACATCTCTTGCAATGAATTGCTCAGTATCTGTTAATTTTAAATTATTAAAGAATTCATAAGATGAATCAATTGATAGATCACATACATCCATAATATTCTTTGAATTTATTTTTACAGATAGTGCTTCATGCTTTAGTTTTTTCCCTTGACATGTAATACATGGCGTGTCACGCATAAATTGTTTTAACCATTCTCTTTTTGCTTCAGAATCAGTTTGCATGAATTTTCTTTGAAGGTTGTTTAATACCCCCTCAAACGCATCTGTATATTCCCAAAACGAATCACTGTTTTTTGATTCATATGAAAATTTTAGAACATCGTCTGTACCATACAAAATAATGTTAATTTGTTTTGATTTCATCTTATTAATCGGGGTCATCAAATTGAAAGCATATTTTTTCCCTACTGTGCGTAATTCTTGTCGTCGAAATGATTGAAATCTTCCACTCCATGGAACAATAGCTCCATCTAAGATAGATTTTGATTTATCTGGAATAACTAAATCAGGATCAAATTCCATTTTTACTCCTAATCCATTACATTGTTTACACATTCCAAATGGTGAGTTAAATGAAAATGTGCGTGGTTCTAATTCGCCAACTGTAATTCCACAGTGTGGGCATGCATTGTTCTGTGAAAATATTTTTTCATCTTTGTCTGTTGCTATAAGAACAGATCCACTTGCCGCTTTTAATGCAGTTTGAACAGATTCAAAAATTCTACTTTTTTCAGCCTTACTAGCAGTAATTCTATCAACTATAATCTCGATATTATGCCATTTTTGTCTATCTAACACTGGAAATTCATCTTCCAATGATATAATATCGCCATTTACTCTGGCTCTAGAATATCCATCTTTTTTGATCTGCTCAAATAATTTTTCGTATGTTCCTTTCTTTCTTTGAATTAATGGGGCAAGAACAAGAATTTTTTTTTGACTGAATTCTTTGATAACTGAATCTGTTATAGATTCAATTGATTGACTTGAAATTTTTCTTCCACATTTTGTGCAGTAAGGAACTCCAATTCTTGCAAACAATAGTCTCAAATAATCATATATTTCTGTAGTTGTTCCTACAGTAGAGCGTGGGTTTTTACTTGTTGTTTTTTGTTGAATTGAAATTGCAGGTGATAATCCATCAATAGAATCAACATCAGGCTTGTCCATCATTTCCAAAAATTGTCTTGCGTAAGACGATAATGATTCAACATATCTTCTTTGCCCTTCTGCATATATTGTATCAAATGCAAGAGTTGATTTACCAGAACCAGATAATCCACTAATTACAACAATTTTATTTTTTGGAATATTCACATTAATGTTTTTCAGATTATGGTGTCTCGCACCTTTAACTTTCAATTCACTTTGATTCATCTTTTTCTAATTCCCTTTGTATCATCTTTATCTTATCTCTACATTGTATTGCATTTTCAAAGTCTAGTTCTTCAGCAAATGTTTTCATTTTCGTTTCAATTTCAATTTTTTGTTTTTTCAAATCAGTTTTTGATTTATTTTTTATTTCATCTAATTCTGTAATTTGTTCTGGTATTGACTTGATGATTGTTTTTGGAGTAATATGATGAGTTTTGTTATATTCTATTTGTTTTTCACGTCTTCTTTTTGTTTCTGCTAAAGCTGATTTAATCGATGATGTTGTGTTATCAGCATACATGATTACTTTTCCCTCTGAATTTCTGGCAGCCCTACCAAATGTTTGAATTAAACTTGTTTTGTTCCTCAAAAATCCTTCCTTATCTGCATCTAGTATGGCAACAAGTGAAACTTCTGGTATGTCTAATCCTTCTCGTAATAGGTTTATACCGACTAATACGTCAAATTCCCCTAAACGTAACTGTCTTATCAATTCTGTTCTTTGAAGACCTTCAATCTCTGAATGCAAGTATCTGACACGAATTTCTTTTTTTGAGAGATATTCTGCTAAATCTTCTGCCATTCTTTTTGTAAGTGTTGTAATCAGAGTTCTACGGTCATGTTTTACCTGCTTTCCAATCTCTATTATCAAGTCATCCATCTGTCCCTTTGACGGTCGAATTTCCACCTCTGGATCAATGAGACCAGTTGGCCTCACAAGCTGTTCAACTATCTGTGATGATTTGTTTTGTTCATATTCACCAGGTGTGGCTGATACAAAAATAGTATTTTTTATTCGTTTTTCAAACTCTTCAAATTTTAATGGGCGGTTGTCAAATGCGCTTGGTAGTCTAAATCCATAGTCAATCAATGATTTTTTTCTTGAATAGTCACCTTTGTACATACCGTGAAGTTGTGGTAATGTAACGTGTGATTCGTCAATAACAAGTGTAAAATCATCACCAAAAAAATCAAGTAAACAAAACGCTGGTTCTCCAGGCATTCTTCCATCAAAATGTCTTGAATAATTTTCAATTCCTGAACAATAACCCAACTCTTCAATCATTTCAAGATCATATTTTGTTCGCATTTCCAATCGCTGTCTTTCTAATTCATTTAGAGTTGGTAGTCTTTCTTTAAGCTCATCTCTGATTGATTTTACTGCTTTATCTCTAACGTCTTTTGCAATAATGTAATGTTTTGCAGGAAAAATCCTGATTTTTGATATATTTTTTTTTTCTGTTAATGACACATTATCTAATATAGTAATTTTTTCAATCTCATCACCAAACATTGAGATTCGTATTATGTCCTGTGAATATGCAGGTATGATGTCAATTGTATCACCCTTCACTCTGAAAAACCCAGGTTTCATTTCCACATCGTTTCGCTCATATCTGGCGTTTATCAGATTTTTAATTAATGAAGTTCGACCTATTTGCTTTTTGACTTCTACTGTAATTGACATGTCATCCCATTCTTTTGGTGAACCTAATGAGTAAATGCATGAAACAGTTGACACCACAATTGTTGGTTCTTCTGAAAGTAACATTGCAGTTGCCTCCAGCCTTAGCTTCTCTATTTTTTCGTTAATCTGTGTATCTTTTTCAATATATGTATCAGTTTGTACTATGTAGCTTTCTGGCTGGTAATAATCATAATAACTTACAAAATATCCAACATTATTATTTGGAAAAAATTGTTTTAATTCTGAGTAAAGCTGGGCAGCAAGAGTTTTGTTATGAGATATCACCAGAGCATTTTTTCCAGTTCTGGCAACTGCATTTGCAATTGTAAATGTTTTTCCACTACCAGTCACACCTAACAGTGTTTGATTGGCTTTACTTCTAATTCCTTTTACTAGTGAATCAATTGCATTTGGTTGATCTCCAGTTGGTTTAAAGTCAGAATTTAATTTGAATTCTTGTATTTTTTGCAATAAGCAAGATCATTCTAAAGAAAATTTAAAGCAATGGTAATATTGAAAAATTAGCAGACTGCTTCCTGTATGGACTGCCCTGGGAAGTTTCTATCAAACCAATCAGCATAAGTTGGTTCATTATTGTACCGATCTAAGTAGTGTTGCAAGTCTTTTTCAGGGTCTGGA
>Ga0207961_1000488_pt1 | contig 11421 bp, 9 predicted proteins | sample Knorr_S7_td_250__FD_185596 | JGI IMG/M metagenome (GOLD analysis project Ga0207961, IMG submission 185596) | Marine microbial communities from Southern Atlantic Ocean transect - Knorr_S7_td_250_ad_252m_LV_B (SPAdes) (version 2) | ecosystem: Environmental > Aquatic > Marine > Oceanic | place... | reverse complement strand
TGCCTTAGACAAATGAAGATTGATCAAGTCATTCCCCGCATCATTTGTCAGAAGCTGCATCGGTAAGTGAGTCACTTGCGGGACTTGTCTGCCATTTGTAAGTAGAGCCCCAAACGGATGTGCCATCACAAAAGTTCGAATTTCAGCAGTGTCGTTCATCTTGAAGTGTGCTGGTATGTACATATTTTTCTTTTTATAGGTTTTTGTTGTTTTTCGTAATTAACTGCCTCAAGCTAATCCATCCATTTTAAAAATTCACGTAAAGACACCACTTCGCCAACCACAATCATAGCAGGCGGTTCAAGTCCGTGTTTTTCAACATCTACTGCACAAGTTCCGAGCTTGGTTTCTAAAACACGCTGATCTGGTAAACTGGCCTGAGATATTACTGCAACCGGTTCTTCTGTAGAACGACCGTTACGTATCAGGCGAACTGAAATCTCACCAAGATATTTCATCGCCATATACATCACGATCACCGGTGACCCCTGTGCAATCGCATCCCAATTGTGCCTTTCAGGAAGTTCACCTGCCATTCCATGGCCAGTGATGAACGTGACTGCCGAATTAATATCACGATGCGTAAGAGGAATTCCAGCATAGGCTAGACCTCCTATTCCAGCCGAAATTCCGGGAATAACCCGGAAAGGAATTTTAGCAGTAGCCAAACACAAAGCTTCCTCACCACCTCTCCCAAATACAAACGGGTCTCCTCCCTTGAGTCGTAAAACGCGCTTGCCCTGTTCTGCCAATTCTACAAGACGTAGAGAAATATCTCTTTGTTTAGCAGAAGGTTTACCTCCACGCTTACCGGCAAATTCAAGCTCGCAATCTCCTGAAACCAAATCTAGAATGTCTTTCCCAACCAGGGCATCATAAACCAGTACATCGGCTTGTCGTAGTGCATTTAAAGCATGAAGTGTTAGCAATCCTGCATCACCGGGACCAGCCCCTGCTAACCAAACCCATCCCGGTTCAAACTTTGGCAAATCAAAAGGAAGTGATTGCATAAAATTTTTGCTCTGAAAAAAAATTCAAAATGCGTTACAGTCATAAAATTGCATCTTTTTCGCTTGTGACAGAATAACAGGATAAACAAGATTTTTACAGCTAAGATTCTATTGCACCATGATTAATAAACCTTCCGGAGCGCTCCGGCGCGGATGGACCACAGGAGCCTGTGCTACTGCTGCAACAAAAGCAGCTTTAACTTCGTTGATAACCGGTGATTTGTCGAATTCTGTCAGCATCATTTTACCCAAAGGCGAGCAGCCGGAATTTGCACTGAGCCACACAGAACTTGGAACAGATTTTTCAACTGCTGCTATTATCAAAGATGCTGGTGACGACCCGGACGTGACACATGGTGCTGAAATCAGCGTTACTGTAAGAAATGGAATTCCGGGATCAGGAGTAGTATTCAAGGCCGGTTCCGGAGTGGGTACAGTTACGAAAGCAGGACTTGCGTTAGAAATTGGAGAACCCGCGATCAATCCTGTTCCTCGACAAATGATGTGCGCTGTTGTCTCCGAAATTACTGAAACATTTAATCATTCAGGAGACATTTTACTGACGATTTCCGTTTCCGGTGGTGAAGAATTAGCTAAAAAAACATGGAACCCACGACTCGGCATTTTAGGAGGAATTTCGATTTTAGGCACAACCGGCATTGTCATTCCTTATTCCTGTTCCGCCTGGATTCATTCTATTCATCGTGGAATTGATGTCGCTCGGGCAAACGGAATGCAGCACGTCGCCGGATGTACCGGTTCCACCAGCGAAAAATTAGTGCAAAACCATTACAGACTTCCGGACGAAGCCATGCTTGATATGGGAGATTTTGTGGGCGGCTTACTTAATTATTTTCGAAAACATCCTTTGCCGAAACTCACTATCGGAGGTGGATTTGGGAAACTCACCAAATTGGCACAAGGTCATCTTGATTTACACTCCGGACGCAGTCAGGTGGATTTTTTGCAGCTGGCAGAACAACTTAAAAGACTTGGTGCAAATGAAAAACTATGCGAGAAAACCAAAACTGCCAACACTGCGAATGAAGTCCTTAATCTGGCACAAAACGCAGGACTGCCGCTTGCGGATAGAATCGCAGAACAAGCCTGTATTGTTGTTCGAAAAGCGTTACGTAAAACAGAAACTCAGATCAATATTCTAGTGATTTCCAGAACATACGGTGCAAAACTCCAAGGGGAACTCGTTGGAGAGGCTGAAAACAATGCCTGAAAAACTGCTGATCCTGGGTGGGACACGTGAAGCTTACGAACTGGCTGAGTGCCTGGTTTCAGAATTTTCTTCAGAACAATTAATCGTCATCAGCTCATTGGCTGGAGCCACAGTGAAACCAAAAATTCCAGCAGGGGAAGTCCGGATTGGTAGTTTTGGCGGCCTTTCTGGCCTTCGAAATTATTTGGTACGGGAAAAAATTTCGATGCTGGTCAATGCCACCCATCCTTATGCCTCACAAATCAGCAAAAACGCACTTGCCGTGGCAAAGGAACTTCGTTTGCCATATTTGCGGTTGACTCGCCCCCCATGGGTGAAACTGCCAGGAGATCATTGGATTGAGGTTCCGGATATGGAAGCCGCAGCTAATTATCTTATTGATTACAAGACAATATCACAAAATGAATTATATAAGCATAGCGTTTTTCTGACCATAGGTAATCGTGGTTTGTCTATTTTTCGGAAATGTAATAAAAATCGTTTTTTTGTGCGAACAGTTGATCCACCAGAAGAGGCTTCGTCATGGTCTGAAGCTATTTTTATGGAGGGGCGAGGCCCATTTACACTGGAAAACGAGCTTGCTCTGTTCCGTCAGAATGCCATCACAATTCTAATCACAAAAAATAGCGGAGGGATCTCTACCTACGCAAAGATTGAAGCTGCAAGAAAATTGTATGTTCCAGTAATTATGGTGGCACGTCCTGCCTCTTCCTTGAAAGAAATTTATCCAACAATTGATGATTCTACGGACTGGATAACTAAAAACATATTGTCGTGAATTATACGCTACCCTACTATGCAGATTTAGGATCCATAAGCCGCTTATACTACGTCATACATATTTCACCATCGTCAATATTTTTAACGGAAATCCTTTTAATTTGGATATTGCCTGAGCAATTTAAATCACCCAGGGATTGACCAAAAAATTACACGGCAAATTAGATGGGTGCTAATCAGTCTAAGGGTATTTTTTGTATGCAACTGCAACGCGAAAAAGTTTCTCAATAGTTAAACCTGCAAATGGAATACTCTGCAAAGTGCCGGCAAGAGTAATAGGTCTGCTATCAGAGCAGCAATGACAGCAACCACTGCCAAAATGGCAAAGTGGGAGACCCCCACATGGTTTACCGGAATGAAACATAAAAATAGTGAAATAAGAATCAGTGTGGTGAAGAAAATTGCCTGCCCCACTTCGCGGAGAGTCGAATTGATAGATTCCCCAATGCTTTGTCCCTTGATCAGAGAGAGACGGTAGTGGGTAAGAAAATGGATGGTGTCGTCCACGGCAATACCGATGATAATAGGTGCAGTAAACAGTGTGGTTGTGTTGAGTTTTAAGTCTGCCCATCCCATCAGTCCAAAAACTGTCAGCATTGGAAAAGTATTTGGAATAATTGCAATCAGGCCCATTTTCAGTGATCCAAAAATACCAATCAGGATTATTGAAATGATCAAAAAAGCTAGTCCGAAACTGCGGATCTGGGACCAACTGATAGCATCAAATACACGGGCCCAAGTTCCGACTCCCCCGGTTAGGGTTGCTTTGAGCCCAGGGTATAGTTTTTTAAGAGGTTCAAAGATCTGGTCTATTTTGGGCTGGAGTGTAAGAAGAATCTCAACGGCTTCTTTCGATCCTAGAGTTTTCGTGGAAACACTCATGCGTGCTTTGGCATAGTCCAGTGAAACAAGCCTTTCCAGATCTTCGTTGTTCCCCCCTTCAATTAGAACCAACAGTTGTGCGACCATTGAGGGTTCGTCAGGGACAGAATAGGCTTCTGCACTATTATCCATTAGTTTTCGATGGGTCTGTTTGAGCTGATTGTTCATTGTCCAACTGTGCTTCACTAAATCTGGATAGAGTTTTTTAATTGTTTGGTCCAATAGTTCTAAAGCCTGCAACACCTGTGGGTCACGGAAAATCCCTTCTGCCTCTCCCTCAATCAGGATTTCCATGTTTCCTGTTCCAAAAAATTGATTATCAAGCAGTTGGCTCGTTTTTCTAACAGGAGAATCAGGTGGATAGAACTCAGAAAATACTGTATTTATTTCAATACGGAACATTCCAAGGATGAGTATCATACTAGCTATGGCAAATAAGACGATCACTCTTTTAGGGTAATCTACACTTAATTTCTCAAATATATGGATTATTCGCTGTGTGATCTTCATGATTTTAATTTCAGTAATATGATTTTCCTTCAAAGCAGGTCGAGGCGGGAACCAATTCATAAGGACGGGCAAAAGAATGATGGTCAATATGAAAGCAAAAAGTACTCCGATTCCTGCAAGGAGACCCATAGTTTGAATTACGGATAGCTGAATGAAATATAGTGAAAACACACCGATTGAGGTTGTAATACTGGTTAGTAGACAGGCCATTGCAGTTTTACTGAAAACCGAGTGCATTGCTTGGTGGTGAGTCTGCCCCTGTTGGTGAAAATATAAGTACCCTGAAAGTACATGGACTACATCAGCTACAGTTGCAACACCTACAAGACCAAAGGTGATGTAAAGTGAAATGTCAATAGGCCACCCCGTCCAACCTGCTAACCCCAGTACTCCAATCATGCTCGAAAGAATTATAAGGGTTGGCCAGATAACTGATCTTAAGGATCCCAGCAGCAGACAAGTTAACCCGAGGCTGAAGAAAAGTGAGATGATTAGTGCAATCTGGAGTTCAGAGTTCCAGACATCAGTATTATAAAATGCTCCCCAGTGAGGATGTTGAAACTCGAGATCTTTACGGAAACGTTCCTTTTGGAGAATATTCCAAACTGCTCTTTCGAAATCAGCATAATCATTCAATCCGTGTTCAACGAATTGAAGATTTTCAATGGATTGACCTTTAGTTTCATCTTCTTCAAATCCATCTTTCAAGAGATTCTGCTCTCCATGTTCTATTGGAACTGCATCCAGGTTTGTTCTGAACATCACTATCCCATACTCAGTATTGTCTGAAAAAATAACACGAGGATATTCAGGTTCCTGTAGGCCCTGTTCGAGAAGAAGCCGGTTCTGTCCAGATTTTAGGGGTAGTTCTTCATCAATGAAATCACGGAAATGGATGCTGTCTTCTTCAACATCGATATAGGAAGCATTGAGAAGGGATTCCACTTCTGTGATAAGTCCTAGTGGATTTTCCGGATCATCTTCACTGCGGGCAGACTCTTCATCAAAAAAATCATGAACGTTTCTTAATGCCTGTAGACTTTTATTGGAAAAAATGTCTCCATCAACAGGACGATAAACCATTAAAAGAGAAACAGTTCCACCATAAAGTTCTTTAATACGGTCCAGTGAGATCTGTACTGGATCCTCCTTTCCGAACATGTCATCATTTGCCCAGGTAAAGGCGAAACGCGGAATACCTGCCGCCAGAAATGAGATTAGGACTAAATAAAGCAGTATCACCCACCAGCGCCAAGGGTGCAACCGTTCAGGTAGAACTTCAAAGAATAGATTCAGACGGTTAATCATGGAAATTGTCTTTTAAAAAAATTATTAAAGGCTTGGATGAGAAATACTAATGAAGGGGAAATGCAATTAAAAATAAAATTAAAAACTGAGGACCTAGCTCCAAATAAAATTAAGTTTAACTAAAATGGAACATGCAATTATTTCTTTGTTGTAATGCATTCTAAACACAGATCTATTTTTATAAATCAAAAATAAAATGAAATTTGAGATCTAATTTTACCCATCTTTATTTTAATGTTTTTTTCTTTGGCCTTAACACGTGTACATGCTGCGGATCATAAAGAGCACTGTCACGAAAATTTTTTGCATCAAAAACTCGACCGACTAAAATCAAAGCGGTACGGCTGATTTTGGATTTACGAAGTTTTTCACGAATGTTGGCCAATGTTCCATGGATGAATTGCTGATCCGGCCACGTCACTCGATAGGCGATCACCACCGGACAATCCTCTCCGTATTGTGGTATCAGAGTATGTTGAACATACTTGAGATTTCGCACGGATAAATGAATGGCCAAAGTCGCACGACTCGCAGCAAGTTTTGCCAGATCTTCGCCTTCCGGCATGGCTGAAGCGTGCATGGTGGTGCGCGTGGCAATGATGGTTTGACTGATTTCCGGTAAAGTCAATTCCTGCTTCAATTCTGCAGCAGCTGCGGCATATGCGGGAACCCCTGGGGTAACATCATAAGGGATTCCCAAATCATCCAATCTCCGCATCTGCTCAGCAGTCGCACCATAAATTGATGGATCACCGGAATGTACGCGTGAAACTTCTTTTCCAGCCTCATGTGCAGTTTTGATTTCTGCAATGATTTCCTCCAAATTCAGTGGTGCCGTGTCCTTCACCAACGCTCCAGCCGGGGCAAAAGCTACCACTTCTTCTGGAACCAGCGAGCCGGCATAAAGACATACCGGACATTTTGCGATTAAGTCTCTTCCTCGAATAGTTATTAAATCCGGTGCTCCCGGTCCTGCTCCAATAAAATGTACGGTCATTCGATTTATGATTTACTATTCTAGATTCTAGATTTTTGATCATATCCACGTGGAGTATAAACCTTGACCTCTCGGTTTGGCAACTCCAATCGGCGAGTTTGGCTAGAACCTACTAAAACAACAGTCAGCATATCAACCTCTGCTGGATCCAGTTCTCCCAACGAAACAGTTTGAACTTTTTCTTCATCACGACCAAGGTTCCGGGCTAAAATGACCGGTGTTTCCGCAGGACGATGTTTCAACAAAATCTCCTGTGCCCGGACCAGTTGCGTAGTGCGGCGGCGTGAAACCGGATTATAAAAAGCAATCACAAAATCCCCTTCTGCAGCAGCGCAAATTCGGCGTTCAATCGTTTCCCACGGCGTGAGTAAATCTGAGAGCGAAATTGTGCAAAAATCATGTCCGAGCGGAGCACCAATCCGAGCGCTTGCTGCCTGCAAAGCAGAAATTCCGGGAGTAGCTTCAACATGAATCCGTTGCCATTCGGAGACAGAGATATCCTTGGCACAAGACTTTGCGGAGGCACCAAGCTTTCCGGTTTCAAGCAATTCAAAAACCAGCGAAGACATTGCATAAATCCCAGGATCTCCGGATGATATCAAAGCTACCGTTTTGCCTTGCCCTGCCAGTTTCAAAGCATGACGAACACGTACTTCTTCCTGGCCCAAATCAAAACGGTGCTGTTTTTGACCGTTATGCAAATCAGAAATCAATTCCAGATAGAGTCCATAACCAACCCAGTCAGTTGCCTTCCGGAGCATTTTTTCACTTTCCGGTAGCCTCCACTCCGGTGTTCCCGGACCTGTACCTACAATGAACAAAGTTCCCTGCGCCCGTCCAATCATTTGCGGATCCAAGAACTCTGCCGACTCTGCAATAGCACAAGTCGACCTCCCTGCACCGGGCATTCCAGAGGATTTGACTTTCGGTACCAGCAAGATTCCAGAATCGCCAACAGCCGCGAGTGCTGCTCCTTCCGCAACTCCGTGACATCCAACTTCCTGAAAAACAATTTCTGAAGGATTCTTTAATTTCGGAGTTAGTGCTTCCAAAGTAGCCGCATCAAAAAAACGAACGGAACATTCTAAATTTTTTGCTACAGCATGGACCGCCGGTTCATCTGCTTTGAGATCAAGCGAAACTACGACCGCTACTCTTTCCGGAGATATTTCATTTTCCTGTAGGCTCTTCCGGACCAACGCAATCAATTCTTCCGGGTCCGTTCCGCGCTCGCATCCCACACCAACCGCAATGTTCTTTACCGAAAAATCAGGTGCAATTTGAAAAACCAGATGTTCTGAATTTCCGGTAATTGGTTTTGCAGCCAGTGAAATCCGTAGCTTTGCATTATCTGAAAAAGGCAAACGACTATCCTGCAACCATTTATAAAACCCCGGCATGTAATCCGGGGCTGCCGGTTTGCCTCCTGAAAACAACGAAACGTATTCCCCTGACAACAGTTCGGCTGTGAAATGCTTCACGTCTTCCGGATTGCTCAACACAAAACCTTCCGGAGGTTTGTCCAGTGCTATTCCAAAACGTAAATCGCCGGCAGTAGTGACGGCCGGAGATATTCCCAAAATATCCGCTATTTGATGCGCTAAATCATTTGCTCCGTGATGTCCTCCCAGCAAAGGTACAACAGCACTTCCGTCCTCTGCCACTGCGATCAAAGGAGGCTCGTTGAGTTTGTTTTGTAAACATCCAGCCACTCCGCGAATCAAAACTGCTGAAGCACAAATACCAACAATTGCTACACCTTCTCTAAACAAAGCCGACAGATGCTCCATCGCGTCAGTAAAAAAAACATCAACTTCTGGTTCAGGACTTACCTGAGAAATACGATCTGCCTTTCCATGGAGTTCTGCACCAAGCTCTGCAGCTATTTTTTTTGCAACCGGAAAAGCACTGATTCCTAACAAAAATACTGCAATTTGCTGACTCATTTAACACCATTGCTTGAGTAACCCGTATTTTTGTGAACGATAATCATTGAGAAATAGGGGACTTTTTGTGCTTCTAGATTTTCAATTGGGATGATTTGCTGATTATGCATGGTGGCATGTTCCACATATTGCGCACAATGCTCGATTCTCAAGTGCCGAAGGACTCTCCGAATTTTAGGCAGGTGTCTTCCAACTTTTATAATTGCCGCGGAATCGGTGTTTAACAAACGCTGCTCAAGTTCTTTTTCTTCAAGAGGACCAGGCAATATAGTTAATATTTCGTTGCGTGAAACAAGTGGTGTTTTTAATGCAGCCGCACAAGCCATCGGTGAAGAAACTCCAGGAATAATTTCAGTATTGAATCTTGTTGCAAGCCTCTCAAACAAATACATAAACGAACCATAAAAGAATGGGTCACCTTCGCAAATCACGGCTACTAATTTTCCTGATTCCAGCGGAATTTCCAATATTTTTGCTGCTTGATCGTAAGCTTGTTGTGCCGGAAAAGGAGAGACTGCAATCGGCAACCGAAGTGGAAACAAATCTGGATCATTGGTCAACAACGGACTTACAATTTGCAAAGCCAACCCTTCACCAACTTCAGGAGCCGGATAAGCTAAAACATCGCATTCGTTGATCAGGCGGTGAGCTTTGAGGGTTAGCAGTTCCGGGTCTCCCGGCCCCACACCGATACCGTAAAGAGTTCCTGATTTATTTTTCACCACAGAGTCACAAAGAACACAGAGTATTTAAAGAATTCATCTTCTAATTCCATTCTTCAAAAGAGGGACATTGAAATTGATTAGCAATCCCAACTTCCACCCTCCTAATTTCATATAAGTGAGTAATTGCGCTTCTTGGATAGGCTCGATTAATGAGACAGCTTTAAGCTCAACTACAATCGATTTGAAACCAAAAGGTCTAGCCTATACCCACAATCCAGTGGCTTCCCCTTGTATTCCAGAGGTAGCAGTAATTGTCTTTCAAATGAAATATTCCTTGTCTCCAACTCTCTACACAAACATTCTTCATATGCAAATTCCAGCAATCCGGGTCCAAGTATTTTGTGAAATTCTATCGATGTACCGAAAAGTTTGTTCAGAGATTTTATTTAATTCCATCTCTGTGTTCTCTGTGACTCTGTGGTGGATTTAAATTAATATTCTTTAATAACAGTAAGTTGAATCACAGAACGCATTTCTTTCCAGCCCTGGAATTTTCCAATTTTTTCAGCACGAGATATACTAAGTCGTGTTAAATCACCACTAGCACCGGACTTTCCGGCATTTTCATTTTGCCACTGCAACAATTTTTGTTCACCTTCAAGCGTAACCGCATTGGCAACTAAGCGACCTCCGGGTTTGAGGGCATTCCAGCAGATTTTCAGCAAATTCCCAGAGGAAAGACCTCCGCCAATGAAAACCGCGTCCGGCGCCGGTAAATCCGCCAAAACTTCCGGTGCACTTCCGGAAATTATCTGCAGCGTTGGCACGCCCAACTCTTGAGAGTTTTGTTCAATCAGTTTCAAACGAGACTTCGATTTTTCAATAGCAACTGCCTGGCAGCGCGGATTTGTTCGCATCCATTCAATGGACACTGAGCCGCAACCAGCCCCAACGTCCCACAAAAGATGATCAACAACCGGCATCAATTTAGATAAAGCTACCGCCCTAATTTCGCTCTTTGTCAGTTGACCGTCGTGTAAAAATGCTTCGTCCGGAAGTCCCGGATTTCTACTGAGGACACTTGCTTTTTTTGCAGGAATACATTCGATGGCCATGGCGTTCAGTACAGCACCTTCCGGATGATTCCATGAGTCAGCTTGTCCTGAAAATTGCCTCTCCTTCCTGCCACCTAGATGCTCCAAAACCGTTATTATGCTTTTGCCAAAGCCTCTTGCGCAAAGCAGTTTTGCTGCTTGTTCCGGACTTTCTTCACCCTTACTGAGGACGAGTAATTTTGCCCCTGGCTGCACGAATGGATGAAGCAATTCCAACGGACGACCGTGAATCGTCAGTGTTTCAACATCCGGAAGTGACCAACCAATTCGTGAACACATCAGCGAAAAAGTGGTCAACGCAGGCTTGATCCAGATTTCTTCAATCGGCAAATGCCGCAACAATTTGGCTGCAATTCCATAACACAACGGGTCCCCACTAGCCATGATCGCTACTTTTTGAGCGCTTGCAAAGTCCTCTGGTCGCCAACTGATTATTTTTGAAACTGCCTCGCGTATCGGTGAAGACCAAACGATACGTTCTCCTTCCCAGTCTTTCGGAAGCATCTTCAGATGGCGCTCTCCGCCAAGCACGATTTCCGATTCATAGAGCAAATCACGTGCATCGACAGTCAAATCGTCCCAGCCGTCTTCGCCAATACCAATTACCCGAAGCCATTTTTTTGAAATATCAATCATTTTAACTCTGAATATTAATGTTATTAGCTACTGATATTTCAGCTTTCTTTGCTAATGCATTAACCGCCGCCGCTGCCATTGCGCTGCCGCCGCGTCGTCCGGATAGTGTCAAATAAGGCACGGCTCCCCCGCATTGTTTTACGAGCAACTCTTTTGATTCCGCAGCACCGATAAAACCAACGGGGAATCCAAAAATAACAGCTGGAGGTTCTACTCCTTCTGCTAGTATTTCCAGCAACCGAAACAGAGTGGTTGGTGCATTTCCTATGGCTACAACTGCACCGGCAAGTTGTGGCCTCCAAAATTCTACTGCTGCAGCTGAGAGTGTTGTTTTCATTTTG
>Ga0207961_1000487_pt1 | contig 11471 bp, 10 predicted proteins | sample Knorr_S7_td_250__FD_185596 | JGI IMG/M metagenome (GOLD analysis project Ga0207961, IMG submission 185596) | Marine microbial communities from Southern Atlantic Ocean transect - Knorr_S7_td_250_ad_252m_LV_B (SPAdes) (version 2) | ecosystem: Environmental > Aquatic > Marine > Oceanic | place... | reverse complement strand
CTGCTATATATGATGGCAATCCAACAGATGCACAAGAATTAGATTACACTAATTCCTCAACTACCTTATCATTTTATTGGAACAAATTTATTCCCCCGTATGATTTGACGTATTATTTAGCATTAGGAACAACATCAAAAAATAATATTCTTGATTGGACACCTGCTGGCAATGATACTGTTAAAACTTGGACGGGACTATCATTATTAAACAATATAACGTACTATATAAGTGTATATGCAGTTAATAGTTTAGGTAGTACTTCAGATACAATTTCTACAGATGGTATCATGGTAGATACGCAAAACCCAAATGTCACGAATTCGTTATCATCAGGATCTTTATTGGATATTTTTAATGATGTTACAATTGATGTTGAGTTTTCCGAACCAGTAAAAAATATTAATCCCACAATAACTTCAAATATTAGTGGAAATGTAAACTTCACCCATAGCCTTGATGGAGATAACACATTATTTATAAATCTTAAAGCTCCTTTAAGAAGTAACGATAAACTTCAAATGGAGATTCAAAACTTTTCAGACCTTGCCGGCAACACTGCTAATTTTAATGCTGAATGGAATGTCAAATTGCTTGCTGATTTTGATGACGATGGAGATATAGGAATAAATGATTTTAATAGTTTTATTTCCGGATGGGAGAACAAAGACAGTCAGTATGAAATCGGTCCAGTCAATGGATTGGCTCCATATTTTCTACCGGAATTAGATGGAATTTTCAATTTACGTGATGGGATGACATTTTATCGAATGTGGCATTGGAATCAGGGAAGTGCTGGAAAAATGATGGCTAAAGTTCTAAATCCAATGGGACAAGAAATAAACATTTCCTTCGATAATAATAACCTAGTCTTTGATACGCCATTTGGTGCACACGCTTCAGAAATTATTATTAATTACCCTGCTACTCATATTCAGATTTCTCCTCGAAATGAAGGCAATATAGGTCAATTATCGATGGGGTTAAGTAAAGTAGATACCTTGCTTGGTCAGATGCTTACGCATCAAATATTAAATGAGGAAAAATCTATTTCTTTTGATCTTAAGCATTATACTAAAAATGATGTCACAATTACATTTTCCTATCAATATTTAGATAAAGATAATAATGTGATTAGTGAAGGCAGCCGTGATTTTATCTTAAAGCCTGTTCCAGAAGAGTTTGCTTTACATCAAAATTATCCGAATCCATTTAACCCGATAACCACTATCCATTATGATTTACCAGAACCAAGTCATGTAAATTTTGTTATCTATGATGTATTAGGTCGTAAAGTGATTGATCTAGTAGGACAAGAAGTATCTGCTGGATATCAAACCATCACTTGGAATGGTAGAAATATGATGGGCAATCCAGTTTCTGCCGGTATTTACTTTTATCAAATTCAAGCAAAGGATTTTGTAAAAGTACGCAAAATGATTCTTCTAAAATAAAAACAATCTAAACTTATATTCCGCCGTGAATTATAATAGATTATTCATTGTACATGTCCCAAGATATGGTGTTCTTTTATATTTAGCTCTCACGGCTATATCTATTCTTTTATATGCAGGAGGGACCATAAATGATCCAGATACCGTAGGCTACTCATTCACACGCAATTTTTTTAGTGATTTAGGGAAGTTTACTCCCAGAAACTTTTTATCCATGATCTTTTTTGCCGGTTCTTTATGCGTTACAGGAATAACCTTTAATTTTTATTTTTATAATTTTATGAAATATTACAATAATGACTCATTGGGCATTATGGCTAAAATAGGCTCTTTTTTGGGGATGGTGGGTGCTTTATGCTTCGCTGGAGTTGGACTTACACCTCATAATGTTTTAGGTGATCTGCATATCATATTTGTGAATTGGGCTTTTCGTTCATTTCTTATCTCTTCAATTCTATTTACGATAGTTCTCTATAAAGATGTGCGTTTTCAAAATCACTATGCGATCGGTTATTGCATGTTTGCTGTTTCTATTTTTCTCTATATCATGGTGTTAGAATTTGGACCCGATGCAAAATCATCGGATTTATACCTGATTTTTAATGTTCTCACACAAAAAGCGATAATTTTAATTTTTATGTTATCGGTCTTGTTTCAATCGTTTGGAAATTCGAAATTAGCCGCCAATAATTCCTTAAAATAAATCAATTAAATATTAACCCAATTTTACTGGAGCATTTATGTTTCGATATATACAAAAATTAATACTTCCCTCAATTCTAATCTTATCCTCATGTGGAAAACCTCGGGAAGGATGGGATAAGTATGTGCATGCATCGGACGCGCTGGATGCACAGAAGGTTATAACTGAGGAATTACTTAGTAAACATATCTCAACCTTAGCCTCTGATGAATTTGAAGGTCGTGCTCCAGGGACCAAAGGTGAAGTAAAAACTGTTGAATATCTAACAGAATCTTTTGCAGCTGCGGGGTTACAACCTGGTAATCCAGATGGAACATGGATTCAGAAAGCAACGATGACAGGTGTAACATCAGAATTAAGAGCACAATTTATCACGGATGATGAACGCTGGGTACTGGAAACAGGACCCGATATAATTGGAAATACTTATCGAACCAATCGTAATGTGAATTTATTAAAAAAAGGTGTAGTCTTTTGTGGCTATGGAGTCAATGCACCTGAATATAATTGGAATGATTTTGAAGGCGTAGACGTTAAAGGAAAAGTAATTGTGGTTTTAGTGAATGATCCTCCCGTGATGAAAGATGAAGAGATGGATCCATCAATGTTTGGCGGTAAGGCCATGACATACTATGGCAGGTGGTCTTACAAATACGAAGAAGGACTAAGGCAGGGCGCTGCAGGTGTAATTGTGGTTCATGAAACAATACCGGCTGGATATCCATTTTCAGTACTCCAAAATGGCTATAATGGCGAACAATTAACGATTGAAGATAAAAGTAAGAAACCATTAGCCTTCGAAGGTTGGATGCCGGTTGATGCAGCTGAAAAATTATTTAAAATGAGTGGATTAAGTTATCAAAAATTAAAAGCTAAAGCAGTCGAACCAGACTTTAAAGCAGTAACGCTGAAAGCAAAATTCACAAGCAGAATCGCTAATAGTGTAAGAAAATTTAGTTCAAATAATGTAATTGCTAAATATGAAGGCAATGACCCGGAACTAAAAGATGAATATGTTATTTATACAGCACATTGGGATCACATTGGAAAAAATCCAGATTTACAAGGGGATCAGATCTATAATGGTGCTAATGATAATGCTCAGGGTACAGGTACGATTATGGCAGTCGCAGAAGCTTTTGCAAATCTAGCTGAAGGCTCACGGAGATCTGTACTATTTCTTGCTGTTACAGCCGAAGAACAAGGTCTTTTAGGTGCAAAATATTATGCCTTAAATCCATTATATCCACTCAATAAAACGGTAGGAGTTATTAATGTAGATGCGATGGGCAATACATTCGGTAAAACAAAAGATCTAATTGTTGTTGGAAAAGGGAATTCGGAATTAGATCAGGTTTTAGAATATGCGGCAAAACAGGACAAAAAGTACTTAATTCCTGATGCGGAACCTGAAAAAGGATATTATTATCGCTCCGATCATTTTGAATTCGCTAAACAAGGGGTTCCAGCCTTATATGCTGATGGAGGTATTGATGTGGTCCGCAAAGGAAAAGAATTCGGAATTGAAATGAAAGATGATTATACCAATAATCATTATCATGGTCTTTCCGATGAGGTTAAAGACGAATGGAATTACGATGGGATGGTACAAGATGTACGAATTCTATTTAGAACTGGTTATGCAATCTCCCAGCATGATGTATGGCCAAACTGGAGTGAAGGAACAGAATTCAAGGCTAAACGTGAAGCCATGTTATTGAAATAACTAACTTTACAATATTCCAACATATTATTTTTTTTATACGTAAGTTTTATCCAACCTTTTAGGGAGAGTAAAAATGAAATTCCGATCAATCACTATATTATCTATAGTCTTATTATTTTCAACTTCAGATTCATTATCTGCGCAATTATTTAAAAAAACAAAGGCTGCGGTAAAGAAGGGTGCGGAGATGGAAAATGCAAGACTTGCGACCAATGCTACTTTTTATGAATTATTGCAAAATAAGCAATATCCAGTGGCTACATCGTTAAGTGATGCATTTAAGTCTAATTATTCAGTCACTGAACTAATACCATATGAAAAGAAAGAAAAAGCATCAACAAGACTTCTTAAAATGAACGTGAAGGGGTCAAAAGGTGGTGGACTTGGAGCGAAACTTATTGGAGGTGCAATTGCAAAAAAGAAAAACTTATCGCTCGATCTACATGAAAAAATGGAATTTGCTCGTGATTGGAGATACAGAACAGGTTATGTAGTTCCCCATAGAAACACAGTAGGTAATTATAATATAGTAGGACCTATATTTAAAGATTTTTCAGCACCTGATGAGGAATTCAACCTTGAAAGCCATGATGATGGTAACAGTTATATGCGGGGTGATGAGGGAACACGCTATTGGGGCATCGATAGGTCACCTCTAGCAAAAGAAGTAATTGTAAAAATTGATGGTAAAGACATAAAAAGAGGACCTGATCCGTTTGATGGTGTCCATGATTCCAATCATCAATGGTTAGATGGCGACGACCTTTTTTATGCAGATATGTCTTGGGGAGATGGACGAATTAGATTAATAGATGTAAAAACTCGGATTCCTAAAAGTAGAAGGAAATTATCGGAATATAAAGAAAACCTTGAAAATGCGAAGCAAATAGCATTTCATGGAAATTATATAAAATCTACTAAACAAGAATTTGGCTACAGTGTGCAATCATCCGATGATCCAGATGATAAATATGACTGTTTTTGTAAGGCTAAATACGGTGTTAATGACTTAGATAAGATTGTTGAATCAGTAAAAAATAGTGATCTTTATTCAGGATTAAGTGAATTACCAAAAGGTTTTCCAAAAGATCAACTTCCTTTATTTATAGATCATGTGATTGCTCGTAAGGTAAAATTCATTCTAAATAGTAGTAGTACACCTGATTCTGATTATAATACTAAACTTGAATGTAGTTTTTCTGTAGAAGGTGATTCATACATACTAAATCTATCTGATGTTGAACGCTATCCTTTTTATGATGGTACCGTAACTCGCAATGGTGAGATCTTATACTCAATAAAGCAAATTTTAGATAGTGAATGGGGTGGTGATAATTATCATACCCCCACAAGGAGTTTTAAAGTTAGTAAAAATGGGGAAGATATGTTTGCGGTTACAAGCGCAATTGAATCTAAACCCCCTGAACTGACAAAAGTGTCAGGAAAATCAGCTTTTGGTGGAATGATGAAAGGAATGAAAGCTGCAACAAAGGCAGGCTTTGAAGGTAAAGATGCTAGTGCAGCATTAGTTGATTCTAATCCATGGGCTGAAACTAGAAAAATTAAAAAATCATTATTAATTAATAAAAATATTTCCGATAGCGATAAATTGCCAGTTTATATACTAGGAACAGCTCTTTCGCATTTTAAGCCGGTATATGGTCATAAAATTACATTACGGCACAAAGCAGCGGAAATATCTTTGTTAGGTAAAGTTATGACTGAAGCTCATATCACCAAATCTACCGGTATATATTTAGGCTCAGATAGATATAATCCATATGCAGTTCAATATATCACTTGGAACCCCGATGGCTCTCATGGATCATCAGGTGGTTATGAAAGAAATATTATGACTAAATATTCTTCTAATTATGATATGGGAAAAGAATCAAGAGGAAGTTTTCAATATGGCCCACAGGTTACCGGCAATGATGGAAAACCACTTTATTCAAAAATTAATCCTGAATATTTATATTGGTTAAAGCATTTACCAGAAGGTCAAGATCCAATAGGAAAAAGTAAATCCTTGTTTGATTGCAAGGAATGTTACGGAGATAGAATTCTTTATTGATATAGTTACTTATTTAAGACCGATTTCTCTTAATCGTTCATTAAGATAAGAGCCAGCAGTATGTTCTTTATTCAATGTCACTTCATCGCGAGGGTGTAAGAATAAAGGCATAGAATATCGACTGACATTTATACTTGGATCAGGATTCACAACACGATGTGTTGTTGATGGGTAGTAATCTTCTGAAGCCATTTTGAGCATATCACCTGAATTGATAACAATAGTATTCTTATCTGTAGTTACATCGTGCCATTCACCGTTCTCATCTAAGACTTGAAGCCCCGGTTCACTGCCTGCAACCAAAACTGTTAACAAATTAATATCTTCATGAGGAGCTGCTCTAATGCTACTCGCATCTTCATTTCCTGTCATAGGCGGATAATGTATGATGCGGAATAAATTGAACTGACTGTTTACAATCATATCGTTTAAAGGCATAGAGAATAAACTAGATATCGACTTTGGCGCTGAATCTTCAATCCAAGATAGCAATGTTGTAGCGAATTCTGTCAGTTGATGATTTAATTGCATCGTTGCAGGACCTATCATTTCAGGTATTCGTCCCCATTGATAAATATGATAAAACTCTTTTAAATCCTTTGCCGTGGACCCTTTAGCATTTTCAGTGAGATAGGGGAAATATCCATCTTGTTTTACTTCATCGAACATATACTTTATTTTATCTTCATTTGAAAAATAATTTTTCCAATCTTCATATACTTCATCAATTAAATCTGATTCAATCGGATGATCATTGATTACTGCAAACCCGCTATGTTTAATAGAATGTTCAAAATGTTTGTCCGCATCATGATCCGTATACTTTATTGTTAATATATCAAGCGACATGTGACTTCCATTCATCTTGAGTATATGTTTTCATGCTAAAAGCGTGAATTTCATTTTTGATCATTGTATCTAATGCTTCATAGACAATTTTATGACGTTCTAAAAGGGTTTTAGACGCAAAATCATCAGAAACAATAATAGCTGATAGATGATGACCACCATCGAAATTATCATGATGTACATGCTTACCCGTTGAATCCTTAATATCAATGTGGGTGACATCAATAAGTTTATTTAAATGATTTAATATGGTTTCTTCAATATTCACTAAAGTCTTTTAATAATATTTCGCTCTAAATTACAATTGATGAAACCATCTGACCAACTTGAACTCACGGATGCCGATAAAGCTCGATATGAGCAAAGAATTTCAAAAATTGATTTAAATGACATTCCACAAGTTATTCGTGATATACCTAAAAAGATTGATCGCTTAATATCCAATCCTGATTTGTTAGACTATCAACTTGCTTTGGTATCTGATATTTCAAAATTATTAAACCTGCTTAAGGATATACCAGAACTAAACGATGATTTAAAACGACGGATTGTTTTCGCATTAGAGTATTTTCTTGAGGAACAGGATGAAATTCCAGACGATTCACCAGATATTGGTTTACTCGATGATTATGTTCTGGTTCGATGGGTTGTCGATAATATAATGGCAGACTATACCGAGGTTTATAAAGCTTAACTTTTTAGATCTTCTTCAGAGTATTGCCATTGGCAGGTATGGCACCACCAGGGCTTGCCATAATAGTCTCTTACATTCGCTTGAAGTTGCATTGGATCGTTGCATTTGGGACAATCACGATTAGAGCCTTTCTCAGGCCATTTATAATCAACCCGAAATTTTACTGAATTATCTAAATCTTGATTATTTGACATAGATAAATTTAGTGATGAACATTATCATAACAATAAAATTAGTTAGCTAGAAATTATAAATAATTGCCAAATCAAAATAAATATTAGCCCCATACCAATATAATTTGTATATCGATAATCTAATTTAGCTCTTCGAAGTTCCTCATCTAAAACTATTGTATTGAGATAAACTCTAACTGTGTCTTCACTAAATACATAAACTTGTTTCATTTCTTCAATAAGACCGTATTGAAGAAATGGATCTTTTATTGATGGTGGATGATGGCTTACCGTATGAGGACCTTGCAATACAGGGATTGGATTTTTAATTGGTGTATGGCCAATTAATGTTCCATCGACATAAACTGGAACAGCTGCAGTATCAGAGCTAACCACAATGTATCCAGGATTTGTTTCAAAAATTTTTTCTTGCCCGAATCCTAAAGATACAAATAACAAAGTCATAATTAAGTATTTCATAGTCATATAATAAATTATTTTCAAATAATGATGATAATGAAGGAACTTCTGATGCAATTATATGCTAAAAAATTATAATTACCGACCAACTTCTGTATTTATTTATTTTTGTTTGTTTCTTTCTTTTTCCTGTACCAGTATGAAAGGATATTTTAATACCTTTTACAATGCTGAGCAGTATTTCAACAAAGCCGAAAAAATTCGTTTACAAAATCGAGGAGATAAACTTCCCAAAACAGCTTTTGATCAATATAGTAAAGTCATTGAGAAATCATTAATGGTTCTCGAAACATATCCAGAATTTAAATTTCGAAAAAAAGCACAATTATTAATTGCCCAATCTTATTATCATACAAATGAATATGATGCATCGACTTCCATTCTTATGGAAATGCGTGAAGAATTTGGAGAACAAGTTAATTTGGAATATAATTTTTGGTCAGCTATGATCAAATGGAGAGAGGGGAAAGTGCAAGCTGCTATTAATCTTCTATCTTCTCTAAGCAATGAAAAAATTAATAATAATGAGAAAGCTAAAATTTATATGGCCATTGCTGAGATTTATTTTGAAGAAAAAATGGAATCAGAATCAATGGATTATCTTGAGAGGGCTGCAGAAAAAATAAAAGATCCCGTAGAAAAAGGACAAATTTATTACCGAATAGCGGATCTATCTTTTGAGAATAAAGTTTACGATCGTGCCTTGGCATCTTATCAACAAGTGATAAAGAACTCACAATCAAAAAAACAAGTCCAAGAAGCACACCTTAGATCAGTGCAAATTTATCGATTACAAGGTGAATTGGATAAGGCAACAGATTCAATTAAAAACATGTTATTAGATGACGCGTATAAAACAATTTTTGGGAGCCTTGAATTAGAACTGGTAAAATTATATGATCAGCAGAAAATGTATCCAGAGGCAATAAATAGATTAGAATCTATATCGCAAGATTACCCGCGAAGCAAAACATCTGCTGAAGCCTATTTTATACTAGGTAATTACTCCATCAGTCAGGAATGGGATTTAGAAACCGCATTAAAATATTTTGGGATGGTTTCAAAAGAATTCAACAAATCTTTATTACTTAAACCAGCATTATTGAGAGTTAAAGAAATTAATTCTTATAATAATTTGATTGAACAGTATGATTTATATACCATAAAAATATCTGAAGTGGATTCTACTGGTGCACCGTTATTTACCAATAAGGATCTAAATGATTTTGCAACGATCATTTATGGTTTAGCTGAATTAGAGTCATTTCATTTTTCTCGAACTGATAGTGGACTAGTGTATTTAAATCAATTAATACAATTGACACCCAATTCACCTTTATTTCCTAAAGCTCTATATGCTAAAGCAATTATCTTAGAGAAAAAAGGAGATGATGTAGAATCAATTGCAATAAAAAATCAAATTGTTAAAAATTTCTCTCAAACAGATTTTGCTTTAGCCATTACCAATGCAGATAGTTCCTTTCTGAAAGGCAGTTCATCGTCTGATCTCAAATTAGTCCAAGCTGAGACCAGTTGGGAGAAAGACCCTATAATTGCAATGGATAATTATAGAGAAATAGTTAATTCAGATACTGTCTCTGAAACGAGTGCAAAAGCAGCATATTTTTTAGCATATCAATATGATCGTTATTGGGTAAAACCTGATAGTGCACTAAAATATTATGGTTGGATCTTAAAATATCATAGTTCTTCAGACCAGGCTATTCCTTCGAGTAAACGAATCACATTTTTAAATCAGGTATTATCTGATACATCAGCTAGTCAATGATAATAGAAAAAACAGTTATACTATCTAATAATCAAATCGCTGATAATATTTGGGAGATGAAATTTGAATCACCTCAAATTTCCCAAGAATATATTGGGGCGGGACAATTTATAAATATTCTTCCGAATGATGATTGGGGCCATCCATTGCGTCGTCCAATGAGTATTTCTTCTGTTCAAAATTCAAATATATCTATTATTTATAAAATTTTTGGTGATGTAACGGAATCTTTATCAAAAAAAAATCCCGGTGACACTGCAGAATTGTTGGGTCCAATCGGGAATACATTTACAAAGTGGGAATCTGACGTATTTCCAATTTTGATTGGAGGGGGTGTTGGATTGGCTCCTATTTTGAATTTAAAAAGTCAATGTGATTCTGCTGATATAGACTATGCTATTATTATTGGAGCCAGAAATTCTAGTGAACAATTCATAGATCATGATCCTAAAAATAAAATTTATTTAAGCACTGATGATGGCAGTTTGGGTGAAAAGGGCACCGTAATGGTACCTTTAGAAAAAATTATTAAAGAACATCAAAACCCATATTTATTTGCCTGTGGACCCGAACCAATGTTGCAAGCTATTCATGACATTGCATTGAACGAGAAAATTCCAACTCAACTGTCAGTCGAAAGTTATATGGGTTGTGGTATTGGATTATGTCAAGGTTGTGTGATCTCAAAAAATACGAATTCAATTAAAGAACATAGTTATCATGAACAATATTCATTAGTTTGTTTAGACGGTCCAGTATATGAAGCGAAAGATATCAATTTTGACTAAGAACGCAGTAAAAATCGGTAATATATCATTCGATAATCCGATTTGGGTTGCTTCTGGCACATTTGGATATGGTACAGAAAATCCTGAATTAGTTGATGTTGACAAATTAGGGGCCATTGTAACAAAATCAATAACCCTTTATCCACGAGAAGGAAATCCTCCTCCAAGAATAGTTGAAACTGCCTCCGGTATGATAAATTCTATTGGTCTTGCAAATATAGGGGTTGATAAATATATCAAAGAGATGCTTCCCATCTATGATAATGTTTCGACTAAGATTATAATGAATATCGCAGGTACAGATATAAATGAATATGTTGAAATTATTCAAAAGGTTGAATCGGTTTCATCTTCAATTACTGGGTATGAGATTAATATATCATGTCCCAATGTGAAAAAAGGTGGTATGGAATTTGGCGTTGATGCGGCGATGACTGAAGAGCTGACAGCAGAATTAAGAAAAAGAACAAATCGTTTATTGATTATGAAATTAAGTCCAAATGTATCCGATATTGTATCGATAGGTATGTGCGCGCAAGAAGCAGGTGCAGATGCTGTATCTGCAATAAATACAGTGGTAGGTATGAGTATTGATTCAAATAGCGGAAAAAGTAATATTTATACAACATATGGAGGCCTATCCGGGCCAGCAATTAAACCTGTCGGCCTTGCTGCAGTACACAAATTATATCAAAAACTATCTATTCCAATTGTAGGGATTGGGGGAATTGTATCAACTAA
>Ga0207961_1000485_pt1 | contig 11478 bp, 10 predicted proteins | sample Knorr_S7_td_250__FD_185596 | JGI IMG/M metagenome (GOLD analysis project Ga0207961, IMG submission 185596) | Marine microbial communities from Southern Atlantic Ocean transect - Knorr_S7_td_250_ad_252m_LV_B (SPAdes) (version 2) | ecosystem: Environmental > Aquatic > Marine > Oceanic | place... | reverse complement strand
AAGCATCATCGAGTTCAAGATGTAGATCGGCTGCATCAATATCTTTTATTTGCTCAATTTTCATCCGTGCTTTCGAAGCAATTTTCTGTGCATCACGAATACGAATTTCCACATCAAGAATAATGTTAACCTGCACAGTCAGTTCCTGATTCAGGAAGTGGCAGTAAATGTGGGTTATGCCTTCAATTTCAGGAATTACACTCAAGGCTTTTTTGACATCATTTTCTATTTCACTTTGAGGCCGCATCAGTACTATTTTTTGCGGATCTTCCGTGCCTTCCGCCTCAAAAAAATCATCTTCTGCATCGACATGCACGAGTACTTCGTTAACAGCAGGCAACTTTTCTAAAATACCCAAACGCACTCTTTCCGCCACCTGATGTGCTGCGGAAATGCTCATCATGCTGTCCACTTCAATGTGTAAATCCACCAGCAGATGCGGCCCCATTCTTCGTGCCCGCATTTCGTGATAATGATCCACTCCTTCGATTCCAGACAGAATCTGCCCTAACTCACTGATGACTTCTTCCTCCGCCATCTCATCCGTCAGTTCGCGTATACTTTCATAACCTATGTTTATTCCAGTTTTTATAATCAGACCTGCAACCAGTACTCCGGCGATTGGATCCATTAATGGAAGTCCCCATTGCGCTCCTCCGATTCCGACGAGTGCCGCCACAGAAGATATTGCATCCGAGCGGTGATGCCACGCATTTGCGAGCAAAATGCGGCTTCCGGTTCGCCTACCAACCATTCTTGTTGCATGAAAAAGCACTTCTTTAACGGCAATTGCAATTCCCGCCATCCAAAGTGCAATTGTTCCAGGCACCTCTGCCGAATCCATTTTATTAAAAACATGCCAGGCCACTCCGATTCCGGTAAATAGCAGTAAAAGCGCAACAATAAAAGTGCCGACAGTTTCAAATTTTCCGTGTCCGTAGGGATGATTTTTATCTTTCGGAATTCCTGACATGCGCACCGCCCAGAGCGTGATCCCGTCAGAAAGCAAATCCGAAACAGAATGACCGGCATCCGCGATCAAGGCTGATGAATTTGCAATAAAGCCGATGAAGCCTTTGGCGAGTGCCAAAAGAAGATTTGCTAGCAGACCAAGCCAGGTAACTTTTAAGGCATCTTTTTCCGTGAGATCAGTTGATTGCATTTCTTAAAAATTATTTTTTAGTTCACGCAATGTCCGAAATACTTCTTTTTCTGAAAGATTATGTCCTGGTTCCCTGGACGTAACGGTTGCGCAAATTTCGGCTGAGGAGCAACGCAGAAACGGATTTGTCCGGCGCTCCTCTGCCAAAGTCGTGGGAGTGGAAAATTTACCGGATGAACGCAGAGCCGTAACGGCAGCAAGTTTTTTATTAATTTCCGTATTTCCTGTTTCTACGCTCAAAGCAAAGCGCAAATTGGCTGCAGTGTATTCGTGTCCGAAATACAGTTCAGTATCGTCCGGAAGTCCACCGATTTGAATATTAAGAGAATCATGCATTTGCTCAGGTGTTCCTTCAAAAAGACGTCCGCAACCTGCCGCAAACAAAGTGTCTCCGGTAAACGCGGTCTTGCCAAACACAAAAGTTATGGCTCCGGAAGTGTGCCCCGGATTATACAAAAAAGTTCCGGTTTGCTCCCCAAAACGGACCTTATCTTCGCTTTTCAAAAATACAGTTTGTTCCGGAATCCTCCCGCGGTCGGATTCATGTCCGTAAATTATTAACTCTGGATATTTTGCCTTTAACTCTTTATTCCCACCCACATGATCCCAATGGTGATGCGTGTTAAGAATCGTTGTCAATTCCACGCCATGATGCTCAATTGCTTTTTGCACAGGAGCTGCTTCTGATGGATCAACAACGGCTGCCTCCTGCGTTTTTGGACAAATCAACAAATATGCGAAATTGTCTTCTAAACAGGGTATAGTTACTATTTCCATGATAATTCCTTAATTTGGATGTTTTGGTTTAACTGATACTACTTTTGTTTGCAGGGTACCATCTTCCATTCGCACCTGCAATTTATCTCCGGAATGAACCTCTTTTACAGATCGTAATGATTTACCTTTGTTATCCAGCGTTACACTGTAACCTCGATGAAGAACTGAAAGCGGGCTGAGGCTGTCCAGCAAATCCATATGCTGCTGCACTGAGTCGCTCAGCCTGATTTGCAAAAGACCAATGGCGCGTGTTAAACGATCCTGCAGAAGGTTAAGGCTATGCTGCTGTGTTTCCAATTCACGTCCGGGGCTAAGCAGAAAAAGTTTTTCCGCAATACCGGAAATCTGATTACGCAAATTTTCTAGCTGACGCTTTGTTCTTTCGCGCAGCAAAGAATCCAGGTCATCCACACGCTGAGCATGTTGCTGCAGCAAGGCGTCAGGCGATGCTAATCTCAGGCGTACAGCTTCAACATATTCCCTGAGCCGTTCAAGTTGCAGCAGCATTGTTCGCTGCAGCCGCTCCTGTTTTTGACTCACAGTATGCTCTAAATCCTCTTTTTTAGGCACAGCCAGTTCCACTGCTGCAGACGGAGTTGGTGCACGTAAATCACTGACAAAATCGGCAATCGTAAAATCGATTTCGTGTCCAACCGCAGAAATGACAGGTATATCAGATGAAAAAATCGCCCTTGCCAGTTTCTCATCGTTAAATGCCCACAAATCTTCTATAGAACCGCCACCTCTGCCGACAATCAAAACGTCTATCTGTTGTGAATTACGAAGAGTGTTCAGGTGCTGAATTGCTTCCACCAGACTTGGTGCTGCCATTTCACCTTGTACCTGAACTGGAAAAAACAAAACCGGAATTCCATCAAATCGGCGCTCCAGAACAGTCAGCATATCATGAATTACTGCACCCGTGGGTGAAGTCACAATTCCAATTCTTCGAGGTAAAAAAGGTATGGACTGCTTACGTTCCGCAGCAAACAAGCCTTCTGCATCAAGTTTGGCTTTAAGTTGTTCAAAGGCCAGCTGAAGAGCCCCCAAGCCTTTTGGTTCCATTGAGGAAACCATAACCTGATATTCGCCGCGCTGCTGATAAACAGTGAGGTGTCCTCGCACCACTACTTCCAAACCATCTTCCGGTTCAAAACGCAAAGCGGCTGCAGCATTCCGGAACATCACTCCACGTATTTGTGACTGATCGTCCTTGAGACTAAAATACCAATGTCCCGAGGCAGCCCTATTTACATTTGACAGCTCACCTTCCACGGTCAATGAGCGAAATTTGCCTTCCAACAGCAGCGAAATCTGGCGGGTGAGCTGTGAAACTGTGAGCGGGTTTTTTTCCTGCTTAGATGCTGGATTCTGGGGATCCTGAGTTCTTTGAGAAATATGGGGAATTGAAGGATTTGAAATCGGAGCTTCTTTTTTGGAGATTTCGTCTTTTTGGGGAGAATCTACTTCAAAAGGAATCTGCATGATATTTTCCGAATAAAATCACTCAAACCAGGTTAAGCAGTTGTTCCTGCATCACTGTTTCCGGAGCAGGTTGACCTGTCCAAAATGTAAAAGCGTCACAACCCTGGTAAAGCAACATGCCCATACCGTTTATGGCAGGGATGCCAAGCTCTTCTGCCTGCTTGAGAAGTCTTGTTTGTGGAGGACTGTATATGAGATCAGCCAAGTGCTTTATTTTACGACATTGACTCAAATCCAATGGACTTGAATCTGTCTCCATTCCGACAGTAGTCGTGTTAACCAGTAAATCTAAAGGAGTTTCTCGTATTGTTTTTACAGAAACGGATTTTAACTGAGTATCTGGAAATTTTTGAGAAAATTCTGTCACCAGGCTTTCTGCACGTCCGACTGTACGATTATGAATAAAAATGCATGATACTCCTGCATCTGCAAGTCCTGCAAGCACAGCACGGGCAGATCCACCTGCTCCAAGCAGAGCAATCGATTTGTGTTTTAGAGAAAAATTTAATGTATCCAGCGATCGGATAAATCCGGAAACATCTGTGTTAGTTCCAATGAGACGTCCCCGCATATTTTTTATCGTGTTGACTGCACCAATCAGTTGCGCTAGCGGTGAGATCTCGTCAAGACAGGAAATTACAGAGCTTTTATGCGGAACTGTAACATTGACACCATGAATATTCAAGGCCCTGATTCCACCAATTGCCTGCGAGATCTGTTCCGGTTTTACTGAAAATGCAAGATAACGGGCATCTATTTTCAATGCGTCAAATGCCGCATTTTGCATCAGTGGAGAAAATGAGTGTTCCACAGGACAGCCGATGATTCCGTATATCCTGGTCCTGCCGCTTAGTATTTCCGTCATTCCAACTCATTAAAACGTGCTGCAAACAAGTCAACAATAGATTTCAGGGCTTCGTCCTCTTTTTTCCCATCTGCACTTAGTTTGAGAGTAGTGCCTTCGGTGGCTCCAAGCATCAGTACTTCCATAACAGATTTTGCGTCAGAGTTCCGCTCATCCATAGTCAGGCGAATGTCACAAGGATATTCATTGGCCATTCTTACCAATTGAGCTGCAGCACGTGCGTGAAGCCCAAGACGATTAATGATCAATATTTCCTGACTTACCATGAATTATAATCCAGCCTGTATTTTCAATTCATTTGCCTTGTCCGTCGCTTCCCAGGTGAATTCCGGAATCTCACGGCCAAAGTGTCCGTATGCGGCAGTTTTTTGATAAATCGGTCGCAGCAGGTTCAAGGACCGGATCAGTCCTGCAGGTTTTAATTCAAAATTATTTCGAATCAATTCAATAATTTTTGATTCATCAATCTTGTTTGTTCTAAAAGTTTCAACAGAAACAGAAACCGGTTCAGCAACTCCAATCGCATAAGCCAATTGAACTTCACAGCGTGATGCAAGTCCTGCCGCAACTACATTTTTTGCTACATGACGTGCTGCATATGCAGCTGACCGATCAACCTTTGAAGGATCTTTTCCTGAAAATGCGCCTCCACCGTGACGTCCCATTCCACCGTAAGTATCAACAATAATTTTGCGTCCCGTCAAACCGCAGTCACCCTGCGGACCACCTATCACAAAGATACCTGTAGGATTTATGTGATACTGTGTTGAATCATTCAGGTATTTCTCAGGTATCACAGGACTAATCACATTTTTCTTTATGTCTTCGTGCAGTTGAGACTGACTCACTTCTTCCGCATGCTGAGTACTGATAACCACTGCATCCACAGATTTTGGCATGCCGTCAACATAACGGACGGTCACCTGCGATTTCCCGTCCGGACGTAAATAATCCATTGTCTCGTCTTTACGGACCTGGGAGAGCCGCTCAGTCAAACGATGTGCAAGTTGAATAGGAAGAGGCATCTGTTCCGGAGTTTCATCACAGGCGTAGCCAAACATCAATCCCTGGTCACCTGCACCTTGTTCGGTGTGTGCACCTTCACCTTCGTTGACACCCTGTGCTATGTTAGGAGATTGTTTGTCCAGGCTGATCAATACTGCGCAAGTATTGAAATCAAAGCCCATGTTGGAATCTGTATAACCAATTTCCTGGACAGTATCACGCACCACTTTTTGCATGTCAACCCACGCTTTTGTAGTAACTTCTCCAGCCACCACAACCATTCCGGTGGTCACAAGGGTTTCACAAGCCACCCGGCTAGCGATATCCTGATCCAGCATTGCATCAAGAATTGCATCAGAAATCTGATCAGAAATTTTGTCCGGATGACCTTCGGTTACACTTTCGGAAGTAAATAGCATTTCACTCATAGTTTTTAATGTTTAATAAGTTGAACTTTGTAAAATTTTGAAAATTATAATCGTTCATTTTTCATGAAAAGTCCAGCCAAATGACTATTAAAACTCTAAGGGTTTTCAATTGTTTCCTCCAGTATTTCTACCCAATCGTCTAATTCCCGAACCGCGTGCAGCCGTTGCCCAGGCGTTAAGATAGCATCAATCAGCAGAATTCTCTTTTTGTTTCGTATAATTCTCGCCTTCCTTGCAGGATTAATCTCTCCATCCCAACTTAGAAACCATTGTCGGAACCATTTTTCAAGTTCTTTATTTTCAGGAACAGAACGTAACAAGGCTAAAAATTTGGGCTGCGACTTTCGGCGTCGTTCCATACGTTCCGAAGAAGGATCCGGAGATTCAGTATACCATTTTGTCTGCAGTTCCGTGATTTGTTCTCGCTGACTTTTACTGAATTCTCCAAACCAGTCTTCCATTTGCTCCCAGAAATTTTCATGTCTTTCCTGTAAACGTTCCTGCTGATTTTCCATTCTTTTCATCATTTCTTCGTTTTCTTCGCCCATTACCCGTTCCAGATTGTTAATCTGCTCAGGACTTATTTCAGAAAGAAATAATGCTGCATCCGGAATCAAACGTTCAAATATCCGACCTACTTTAGTTCCAAAACGGGAATAACCTTCGTCAAGCTCACTCATCGTGAGTCCGTCTTTTGCACTTTTTTGGATATCTAACAGGAAGCGTCTATAGCGTGACAGTTCCTCATTGCGGTGCCATTCAAGGTGAATCCGCATTCGTTCTTCCACCCATTCTTCCTGTTCTTTTGTGAGATCAAAATATGAGTCCAGCTGCCATGAAGTAATTGAATCGCCATAACCGTAAAACAATTTGGTTGCACTACAACTGGCAATAAAAAAGAGCAAACCTAGAAATAAAAGAAATTTCGGGAGTTTTTTCGGCATTTATATTTTGAAGCAGGGATTTAGTGAACTACCATAACACCAGAGACCTTAAAAGAGAAGTAATCTCTGGAAATTGCCTTGCCTATGAAAGCAATTCGTTCTATTTTTGGAAACAGATTTTTATTAAAAATTTTTTCCACTAACTCAATTAAAAGGTAAAAATGAATCCATGGTTAATGACTTTGGTAATGCTGGTAGCCTGGGGAGTATTTGCCCTGCAAATCACCGTCAAGCTTGGTGCACTTAGCAAAATGGCACCTGAAAACCGCCTGAACGAAATTAGCCGAAGGATCGGCAGGCTTTTCAAAATTGGTTTTGGTCAGCATAAATTAATCGGCCGGAGCCGCGAGCGTGGTTCCGGAATAATGCACGCATTTATCTTCTGGGGTGCATTACTGGTTGGGGCACGTGAATTAACCTTGATGGGCGAAGGCTTTGTCAGTGGATTTCAGGAATTTTTGCCCTTGCTCGGATCAGACTCCTGGCTGGGCTATGCTTATATTTCGGTTTATAACGTAGGCGAGGTGGTTGTATTGACCATGATTTTGATTGCACTATACCGGAGACTCGTGTCCAAAACAGCAAGGCTTGATTTGAATTGGGAAGGCATCTACGTTTTGCTTTTCATCGGTATGATAATGCTGACCGACTTGCTGTTTGACGCCGCACGCCTAAATTTGATAGAACATTACGAACAGCAGCTGCACTTTTTTGAAAGCACTGTTTACGGTTCAGAATGGGAATGGGCCCCCTTTACTGTCTTACTTGCTTCAGTGCTGAATGGACTTGGAGAAGGTGCCAACGCTTTTTTCTATCATTTCAGTTATTGGGGACATGTGGCATCAATGTTAATTTTTGTGAATTTGCTGATCCACACTAAACAGTTTCACGAAATGACTGCACTTCCAAATGTGTTTTTTGGCTCACTGGATTATCCGCATTCCATTCCGCCGCTGGCAGACCTGGAAGATGAGAGCGCCTGGGAAGATGGTCGGATTGGAGTCAGTAAACTAGAACACCTGACCTGGAAGCAAGGGCTAGATCTCTTTTCCTGTACTGAGTGCGGACGCTGCCACGATGTCTGTCCCACATTTGTAACCGATAAACCTCTCACATTAAAACGTTTCAATCAATCCCTGCTGCAGCATTTACGAAATGAGGAATCCACGCTGTTCCGGACAGGATCCACCTCAGAAGATAAAACACTGGTTGGAGAGATTATCCGTCCGGAAACACTTTGGGCCTGTACGACTTGCCGGGCCTGTGAAGAGGTTTGTCCTGTTTCAATTGAACATGTTCCCCGTATCCTGGGTTTGCGTCAAAACCAAACCATGATGGAAGAGGCATATCCGCCGGAAATGGCTTCGACTTTCAAAGGCCTTGAACGGAACTTTAATCCATGGGGTATCGGTTTTGACCAGAGAGCAGATTGGGCGGAAGGTTTGAATATCCCCCTGATGGCAGACACAAATTCAGATACGGAAGGTCAACCGCCGGAAATTGACGTGCTAATGTGGGTCGGATGCGCCGGTTCTTTTGACAGTCGCAACCAGAAAATTGCCCGGGCTACAGCAACGCTTTACCAAAAAGCCGGTGTAAAATTTGCGATCCTGGGTTCAGAGGAAAAATGTACCGGTGACCTGGCAAGACGTTCCGGAAACGAAATGCTGTTTCAAATGCTGGCCGGTGAAAACGTGGAAACCCTGAATAATTACAAGATCAAAAAAATCGTCACTGCCTGTCCACACTGCCTGAACAGCATCAAAAACGAATACCCGCAGCTGGGCGGGGAGTATGAAGTTTTTCATCATTCACAGTTTATTGCCAAGTTGGTGGATGAGGGACGTTTGCCGGTTGGCAGTAATCTCAAGGATTTAATCACCTACCACGATCCATGTTATCTTGGGCGCTACAACAAGGAATTTGAAGCACCCAGGAATTTATTAAAACACGCTGCAGGCGAGCCGATGAGGGAAATGAAGCGTCACGGCAGCGAAAGCTTTTGCTGCGGAGGCGGTGGTGCCCGGATGTGGATGGAAGAAACAATAGGTACACGAATCAACGAAAATCGTACCGAAGAAGCCATCAGTACCGGAGCCTCAACAGTAGCTACCGGATGTCCGTTCTGCATGACCATGATAAGTGACGGAATTGCCGCAAAAGGCAAAAGTGAGTCCATGCAGGCAAAAGATGTGGCAGAACTTGTTCTGGAAGCTGTGGAGGCAGTTTAGACACCAACAATTCACACCCCTTTGTCATTCCCTGAAGAATTATAGGGACATGCATTTGTCTATTTTCAGAATTAAGTATCGTGTCCGCTTAATTCTGTAAAATTATTCGCAGGAATGACAAAAGAGATAAAATGAGAATTTGTTGAGAATGGTTTGTGACTGGTATGACAACTTTTTACCAGTACAACAACAATTAATTTTTACAAATATTCTGAAGGGATTCCCAACTTTGTTTGGAAAGAATTGGCCTGCTCACAAAATCCGTCTTTTGATCAATTAAAATTTCGAGTTTCTCCATTCTGGAAGACATATCTGGATGTGTTGAAATGCTTTCCGGCAGGGAGGAGGAATGGTTTTTCAGCACTTGAAACATTGCCAGCATTTCCAAAGGATCAACTCCGGCCTGATACAACAACTGCAGGGCCAAAGCATCAGCTTCTGTTTCAAGTTCCCGGGTATATTTCAGCAGTGAAAGTGTCCGGACACCCGCAAAAAGCGTTTCCGCAATTGCATTCGCTTCTACGGTCAGTAGCTTAAAAAGTCCGGACAATGCAACCTGGTTCAGCAAATTTTCAGTACCGTGCCGCTGAAAAACATGCTGCATCTCATGAGCCAGTACACCGGCAACTGCATCCGCAGAGGGACTTTTTTCAAGCAGTCCGCGGAAAATCAAAATATTGCCGCCCGGAAAAGCAATAGCATTGACGAGACCTGAATCCACTACTTCTACCTGAAAAACGTATGCCGAATCCAGAGGAACTAAACGTGAAACCAGTTTCTCCAATGCCTGTGTTCCCGCATCTGTTTTACAAACTATGCGACTTGGAAACACTTCATCAATCACATATTGCCCAACCTGTTTTTCTACGGATACCGGAATAAAATACGCAAACCAACCGGAAGCCAACGGAATTCCCCAGTAAATAATCGCTGGAACCAGCAGCACTGCCAGCATGGCAAATCCCACAAATAAGAATCGAGATTTTTTTGGTAACCTTTTTCCCAAAACTTCCCCGAATTCCGGATCGGCAATCTCGAGTATTTCCGGAGGAAATTCTCCGAATTCCAGTCGAAGAGGACCCTGCGAACGATCCAGCTGGACATTAAAGTCCTTGTACCGCCAAATCCGTGTCGTACCGGTTTCGAACTCAATCCTGACACCCTGTCTGTCCGTTTGAACATCCACATTCCGGTGAGTTGGTGTGCGGCCGTCAAAATAAAGTGCCTTCCATGTTTTTGACATTTCTACATTTCCACATCAAAGAAATCCGCCATTCCTTCTCCAGTTGCACCTGTCAACCTGGCTTCAGACTGTTTGATTGCAGCCAGATCTATTTTTCCTTCCAAGCTGAAAGTCCCCAGGTAGAAATTCTTGTAGCGGACAACGGCCCATGCCTGTCCAATTCCGAATGTAAGAATCATAATCATTAAAAAAATCAGTGTTTCTTTCAACAACATTCCACCATACAGTTTCGAAATTATTCGGGATTCGCCAAAACTGGAATGGTTCCAGAAATAGCGCTGCAGATTTGCTTTTAACCAGAACAAATAAATGCCCAAAGTGAGTATCGTCAGCAGCATGCCTTTGAGCCAAATCCGGAACACTTCCCTGCCCAGCCCGTCATAACTGAATCCGATGTTTCCGAAAGTGGTCTTTGTGGTCCAAAAGCCCTGAAAACGGTTAAGATAAAACGGATAATAAAATCCCAAGCTCAACACGGTCAAAATCCATCCCTTTGCAACAAGGATTACAGTGTCTTTGAAAGTACCCAGAAAACGGAAACGGATCCCCCTCCACGAAGTCCGGCTCATGCGGTAACGTCTTGCTCCAACCGAAGCTATCAGGATAAGCAGAAAAAAGATGAATAAATAAAGGGAAACCGTCAGGAACAGGAGACTTTCTGATAAATTCCCAGCAAGAATTCCTTCATAGATAAAGTTCAAAACTACCAAAACTACCAAAGCCTTCGTCAAACCGATGAACATCTCCCGGCCTGTTCCGTGAAATTGAAAATAGCTCCCATGAATTCTGCTGCATCCATAATAGTAACGCAGCTGTTTGGCTTTTGCCCATGGGTAATAGATTCCTAAGGTCAACAAATTCAAAATGAAATTTTTCTTTATTGTCATTTTGCCCAATCAGGGTTGTAATAATTAAAAATAGTGCAAATAAAAAAATTTTGTTCATGAGTGCTATCTCCTCTAGTTCATGCTTCATTAAAAATGCTGTCAAATATACACAAAATCAAATTAATTTTAATTTTTTAAAAATCATCATTGATTTACATGATTAATAGACGGGAAAAACCTATTTTTTAATAATTTTCTTAATTGAGTGTATAGTCCGTCTTCTGATTATTTACGTAATAGAGCTTTTGAAAATCGTGTTTTTGGAATTTTTTTATCAAATACAATATCATCAATGACCCATTCTGTGCCCTTGCTATTTCGTTTTAATTCATCCTTAAAATGGAAGCGAGAAGGAAACCATCGATCTCGAACTTTGTTGATTCCACTCATTGTGGATGTTTTTAAAAGCTTTCCACTTTTGGCATAAAGTTCTTCTTTCATAGGCAAGAAA
>Ga0207961_1000481_pt1 | contig 11494 bp, 8 predicted proteins | sample Knorr_S7_td_250__FD_185596 | JGI IMG/M metagenome (GOLD analysis project Ga0207961, IMG submission 185596) | Marine microbial communities from Southern Atlantic Ocean transect - Knorr_S7_td_250_ad_252m_LV_B (SPAdes) (version 2) | ecosystem: Environmental > Aquatic > Marine > Oceanic | place... | reverse complement strand
GCGATGACATTCGGATATTATCAAGTACCTACGGCGGAAAATGAAAGAGGTGAGTATAGATATAATGGTTCAGATCTGAAAAACCGACCCATGTTATGGTCTGGGCCACTAATATATCATGAATTGGCACCCGGGCATCACTTTCAAATAAATCTTAATACGGAAAATGAATCTGTACATAAAATCCGTAAAGATATGTGGTTGTTCAATGCATCCATAGCTGAAGGATGGGGAAACTATGCTGCGTTTCTTGCAGAAGAAATTGGGATGTTGGAAAAACCATTAGATCAATATGGATGGTTGGTTTTCCAAATGTTTTTTTATAATCGTCTCGTTCTAGATACAGGGATGAATGCTCTAGGATGGTCATTGGAAGAAGCAAGAGAATTCATGCGCAAATATACATTTGCTACTGAAACAGAAATTCAAACAGAAACATTACGTTATTCTGTTGATATGCCAGGCCAGGCGTTGGCATATGCTTTGGGTATGGATCGATTGATATTGATTCGAAACAATATGAAAAATCAACTTGGTGATCAGTTTGATATTCGAGATTTTCATGATGCAGTACTTAAGGAAGGAGCAATGCCTCTAAATATTCTTGAAGATCATATCCAGTGGTTCATTACAAATAAAGATGATAAGAAATGATTGAAAAAAATAAACGTAGAGATTTTTTAAAAACAACAGCTGTTGGCGGTGTAGGGTTGAACTGGCTAAACTATTTTGAAAAAGTTTTAAGAGGTTAATAATGAAAAATTTAATAATGATAAAATTTATATTAATAACAAGTATCATGGCTCAGTCCTATGATATTGTTATTAATGGTGGTCGTGTCATGGATCCAGAAACTGGATTTGATGGGATTCGCAATGTTGGTATCCGTGGAGATCGTATTGTTGAAATTACTTCCAAATCTATAAGTGGTAAGGTTGCGGTAAATGCTAAAGGCTTAGTTGTCTCACCAGGATTTATCGATCTCCATGCTCATGGACAAACCAATGATGCCCATCAATACCAAGCTCGAGATGGTGTTACCACGGCATTAGAAATGGAGGGGGGCGTTGGGTTTTTTCGCGAATGGGTTGATTCAAAAGAAGGTAAAACGATTGTTAATTATGGCGGTACTGTACCGCATGGATTTCTACGTGCTATGGCTATGGATGCAAATCAAAAAATAGCTCGAAAATTACAAAATCAAGTTCAGAAAAACGGTTTGAGTCTGGAAGGCTTAGCTGGGTTTGAGAAATCATTTGCTGCTGCAAATTATCAATCCCAATCGAAGAAGGAAGAAGATCGTACGCAACGTATGATGCAGGATTATTTAAATGCTGGTGCGTTGGGTATAGGTGTTCCAGTGGGCTATTATCCTGGTTCGACAGCAGGTGAGATATTTCATGTTTATCAATTTGCAGCAGAAAAAGATGTGCCGATATATACTCACACAAGAGGATTTGGTATGCCTGGCCTTCAAGAGGCCATGGCAGATGCAGCCACTTCTGGTGCATCCGTTCACTTGGTTCATGCAAATAGTATGTCATTAGGAGAGATTGAAACAACATTATCGATGGTATCCGATGCTCAAAAAAATGGATTAGATATTACCACAGAAGTATACCCTTACACAGCAGCTTCAACATCTTTGGAATCTGTACTATTCGATGAAGGATGGAAAGAAACACTGAGTATTACCTATGAAGATTTACAATGGGAGGCCACAGGTGAGCGTCTTAATAGTACAACCTTTTATGAGTATAGAAAAAAAGGAGGTACAATAATCATTCATATGATGAAACCAGAATGGATTAAAAAAGGGGTTAGTCATCCTGTCGCTATGATTGCGTCAGATGGAATGCCTTATGCTCCAGGTGCTCATCCAAGAACAGCGGGGACCTTCTCTAGAGTTTTGGGTAAATATGTCCGTAAAGAAAGGGTTATGGATTTAATGACTGCTTTGGCGAAAATGACAATTATGCCCGCTAAAAGATTACAAGGTGTTGCACCAGTTATGAGCGGAAAAGGTAGATTGCAAGTAGGTGCTGATGCTGATATTACTATATTCAACGCAAGGACTATAATTGATCAAGCTGATTTTAAAGGATTAAAATATTCTAAAGGGGTCGAGCATGTGTTAGTTAATGGGGTTTTTGTCGTAAGAAATGGAAAAAATGTAAAAGATATATATCCGGGTAGTGCAATCTTAGGAAAATATCGAAAATAATATTTTAGTTATTATTATTATGAAAAGATTGTTTTTTATAACGATCATATTAGGTTTTAATTGTGGAAATCCAAATAATAATTCCAAACTCCTTTCAAACATTTTCCAATCCATGTATAAGGATTTTCCAAAGATAATTGAAAATCCAGAGGAATTTAGAGTTCAAATAATTTATACTCAAATTGATAGGAATAATGAGCAGATACCTATATTCACCTCTCATAAGTTTAATATTGTACCAGAAAAATATTTTTACCCTGCCAGCACAGTAAAATTTCCAGCTGCCGTATTAGCGTTAGATAAAATTAATCATCTTGAATCTTTTGGCCTCACAAAAGATTCAAAGTTAACTATTGGTTCAGATCGGGATTGGATGGAATCAGTATATAATGATACTTCATCTGAAACTGGGAATGCATCGATAGCCCATTATATTAAAAAGATTTTTGTAGTATCTGATGACAATGCCTTTAATAGAATTTATGAGTTTTTGGGTCAAGATTATTTTAATGAACGAATGTGGACTATCGGATATCCAGATATCCGTTTTCGTCATAGACTCTCTATAAGACTTAGCGCTGAAGAGAACAAATATACTAATTCATTTGATTTTTTTTCTGATAAGGGAAATAGATTATTCAGTCAACATTCTAATTATTCTAGTATTAATCTGTCTTTGAACTCAAAAGAAAACTTTATTGGTGATTCCTATCTTTTAGATGGTGAAAAAATTGACAATCAAATGGATTTTTCTCAAAAAAATTATTTTAAGCTGATGGATCAGCATCGATTTTTACAACAAGTTATTTTTCCAGAATTATCTAACAAAGAAGACACGTTATTATTAACACAGAGAGATTATAAGTTTTTATATGAATGGATGTCAAAGCTACCCAAAGATAGTGAATACCCAACTTATCCAGATTACAAACAATTTCCAGATGGATTTTGTAAGTTTTTTATGTTTGGTGATAGAAATGATTATATGCCATCAAATATTCGCATTTATAATAAAGTTGGAATGGCATATGGCTTTTTAATCGATAATGCTTACATAATTGATACTGATAGTGGGCTTGAATTCTTTTTATCTGCTGTTATCTATGTAAATAGTAATGGTGTGTTAAATGATGATGATTACGAATATGAAGAATTGGGCTTACCGTTTTTGTCAGCACTGGGAAAAAAAATTTATGAATATGAAATTTCAAGAGAAAGAAAAATTCTCCCTGACTTTTCTCGGTTTATTCATTAAAAAAATATATAGTTCTTCATCTATAAGTTAGTTGTCCTTTATTTTTAAGCATGTGGATCATAAAATTATTAACTAAATCAGTAAATACGATTTTACTTTTATCGTTCACCCTTTTAAATGGCGAGGATCGTCCACCAAATATCATTTTACTATTTGCCGATGATGCAGGTTATGGTGACTTTGGATTTCAAGGTAGTCAAAGCTTTGATACACCAAACTTAGATAGACTCGCTCAACAAAGTATAATTTTTAAACAAGCTTATACATCAGCAGCTGTTTGTGGTCCTTCAAGAGCTGGATTGATTACAGGTCGTTATCAACAAAAATTTGGTGTTGAAGAGAATAATGTACCTTCATATATGAGTCCAGCAGGCCTAACAGGAGAGGATATGGGTCTTCCGCTTAACCAATTAACCATCGCCGATCATTTGAAATCAATTGGATATAAAAATATTTATTTAGGAAAATGGCATTTAGGTGGGGCCGATCGTTATCACCCTCTTAAGCGTGGGTTTGATGAATTTTATGGATTTCGTGGGGGAGCAAGAAGCTATTGGCCTTATGATAATCCGCCTAAAGATCCATTAAGAAAGTTAGAGAGAAATTATAAGAATTTTGAAGAGCATGATGGTTACTTGACAACGGTTTTAGCTGATGAAGCTATAGAGTCTATGGAACGAAATAAAAACGACCCATTTTTTATGTTTGTATCGTTTAACGCAGTTCATACTCCGATGCATTATTTAGAAGAAGATTTACCTCCAAAAAATAAAATTCAAAATGAAAATAGGAGACAATTGTATGCAATGACCAAATCTATGGATCGTGCATGCGGTCGCATATTAGATAAATTAAAAGGTTTAGGGCTTTCTGATAATACACTTGTCATATTTACCAATGATAATGGTGGCGCTTGGATAAATTATTCATCAAATGGATTTCTAAGTGGCGTGAAAGGAACACATTTAGAAGGAGGGATTAGAGTTCCATTTTTATTATCTATGGGAGATAGATTTGGTGAAGGAAATAATTATAATTATCCAATTAGTACATTGGATTTACTTCCAACTTTTGTAGATATTGCAGGTGGTGATGTTAAAAGTCTAAGTGATATTGATGGGAAATCATTAATACCTTATTTGGAGGGAAAGAAAGGAAGGCCTCATCAAACATTATATTGGAAAAAAGAAACCCGTGCTGCGATTAGAGATGGAGACTGGAAATTAATTCGTTTACCAGATCGTCCTGCTTTGCTATATAACTTGGCTAAAGATGAGACCGAAGAAAAAGATCTTGCAAAAAGATATCCTAAGAAAGTAGAAGCTTTATATAAAAAATTATTTGCTTGGGAAATCACGTTAAAGCGGTCTCTTTGGATGACTAAAAGACAAAATAGTAAGCGAGCTATGGATACTTTTGATAAATATAAGAATTAGATGAAGCATTTTTTATTATTATTGGTCGTTTTCACAGGTTGCAATCAGCAAACATTTAATAATAAGCCCAATATTATTTATATATTAGCTGATGATCTAGGATATGGAGAATTGGGTGTCTATGGACAGGAAATTATTGAGACCCCACACATTGATGCTCTCGCAAATGATGGTATGCTTTTTACAGATCATTATTCGGGTTCTCCTGTTTGTGCACCATCAAGATCAGTATTTATGACCGGTCAACACACTGGTCATACACCAATACGAGGGAATGATGAATGGAAAGAGCGGGGTGATACATGGAATTATCAGGCAATGTTTGATGATCCTTTTCTTGAAGGTCAAAGGCCAATTCCTGATAGTACAATTACCATAGCAGAGGTCTTGAAGTCTGCTGGTTACTCTACAGGAATGGTTGGGAAATGGGGTTTAGGAGCCCCGACAACTGAGGGACTTCCTAATAAACAAGGTTTTGATTTTTTTTATGGGTATAACTGTCAAAGGCAAGCGCATACACTTTATCCGATGCATCTATGGCGAAATGATGAACGTCATCTCTTAAATAATAAAAATGTACCTCCCCATGCTAATCTTGAAGATAACGCAGATATAAATGATCCATTTAGTTATGCAGATTTTGAATTAATAGACTACGCACCAGAATTAATGCATAATGAGGCTTTAAATTTTATAGACAAAAATCAAAATAGACCTTTTTTCCTTTATTATGCATCGCCACTTCCTCATGTGCCACTACAAGCACCAAAACGTTGGGTAGATTATTATCGATCAAAAATAGGAGATGAAGAACCTTATACTGGAAAATCTTATTTTCCTAATTTAACTCCACGAGCAACTTACGCAGCCATGATCTCTTACCTTGATGAGCAAGTTGGAGATTTAATTAAGAAATTGAAAGATATTGGACAGTATGAAAATACTTTAATCATTTTTACAAGTGATAATGGTCCCACTTATGCTGGAGGCGCTGACACTCCATTCTTTGATAGCGCAAAACCCTTTAAGACAGAATATGGTTGGGCAAAAGGCTTTGTTCATGAAGGCGGTATCCGAGTTCCAATGATTGCCAGTTGGCCAAAACGAATAAAAAGTGGAAGTCGATCAAATCATATTTCAGCTTTTCAAGATATGATGCCAACATTTTGTGATATAATCGGTATTCCTATTCCTAATAACACTGATGGCATAAGTATGAAACCTACACTTTTTGGTAAAGATCAATCAAATACTCATGAATACCTTTATTGGGAGTTCCCAGCCTATAAAGGTCAGCAAGCGGTTAGAATGGGAAAATGGAAAGCAATAAGAAGAAATATATTTGATGGAAATATGAAAATAGAATTATATGATCTTAATTCAGATTATAGGGAACAAAATGATGTTGCTAATGCTCATCCTGGAATTATTTTAAAGATTAAGAATTTTATGGTGGATTCGCATACTAGGTCACATTTGGAAAGGTTCCATTTCTCTCAATTAGGAGATTAAATTCTTTAGTGATTTTTTACTAAGTTTTGTATCAATTTACTTAAGGAGTGTCTATGCGCAAGGCGCTGATATTAATTATTGCAATAAATAAAGTTTTAATTTCTGGAGATTTAAAATCTCCAGCTGAATTTTTAGGTTATGAACTTGGAGATTATTTTACTGCTCACCATAAAGTTGTGGCTTATTATGAGCACGTTGCTAAAGAAAATTCAAATGTAAAAACTATATTTTATGGTGAAACTTATGAGAGGCGACCTTTGATGACCGCCATTATATCTAGCGATCTAAATATGAGCATGCTAGAAGAATTGCGTGTTGACAATCTAAAGAGAAGCGGAATGATCAAAGGAAAACCGAAAAACAAAGAAGTTGGAATAGTTTGGCTCAGCTATAACGTCCATGGAAATGAAGCTAATTCAACTGAAGCAGCTATGAAAACGCTTTATTCGTTAGCAAATAAAAATAACAAAACCACTCAAAAATGGTTAGAGAATACCGTCGTTATCTTAGATCCTTGCATTAATCCTGATGGACGTGATCGATATGCAAATTGGTTTAGAATGATTGGGAATAGATGGCCTGATGCTGACCCTAATTCAAGAGAACATATGGAGCCATGGCCAGGCGGGAGAACCAATCATTACTATTTTGATTTAAATCGAGATTGGGCATGGCAGACTCAGACAGAATCTGTAGCACGAATAAAACTATATAATCAATGGCTTCCTCATGTGCATGTTGATTTTCATGAGCAAGGAATAAATCAAGAATACTATTTTGCACCAGCCGCAGAGCCATTTCATGAATATATCACCAATTGGCAGCGTGATTTTCAAACAATGATTGGTAAAAATCATGCCAAATATTTTGATAAAAACAATTGGTTGTACTTTACAAAAGAAGTTTTTGATCTATTGTATCCAAGTTATGGAGACACTTATCCAACTTATAGTGGGGCAATTGGTATGACCTATGAACAGGCTGGCCATAGTAGAGGAGGATTAGCTGTTGAAACAGATGATGGTGACACTCTTACTTTAAAAGATCGATTAACTCACCATTATACCACGAGCCTATCTACAATAGAAGTTGCTTCAGATAATGTTGAAAAAATGGTTAGTGAATTCAAAAAGTTTTTTTCAGAAAATAAAAATAATCCAAAAGGTACATATACGTCATATGTGATCTCTAAATCTAATTCTGAGGATAAATTAGATGATTTGAGAACATGGTTAGATAGTAATGGAATTCAACATGGAACTGCTAAAACTACTAAATCTTATAGAGGATTAAATTATCAAACTGGAAAATCTGAACAGGCAAAGGTGATAAAAGGTGATTTAGTTATATCCGCATATCAACCTAAATCAGTTTTAGTACAAGTCTTGTTTGAACCGAAAACATTACTTAGGGATACATTAACCTATGATATAACTGCATGGGCAATTCCTTATGTATATGGATTAGAAGCTTATGCGATCAAAAGTGATATTAAAGCAAATCTTAATTCAAAAAGTAATAAGCCAAAAACCATCATATCTACTCTAGAGAAGCCATATGCTTATATATTACCCTGGGAAAATATTAAAGATCTTAGATTTTTAGCTTATTTATTTAAAAATGATATTGTTACTCGCGTTTCAATGGAATCATTCGCTATAGATGGAAAATCCTATGCTCCTGGAACTCTGGTGATAACGCGTAAAGGGAATGAAAAGAAGGAAATCAATTTTGATGATGTAATTCAGAATGGAGCTAAAATTTTCAATCGGTCCTTAACTACTACTACAAGTGGATTTGTTTCTAAAGGAAAAGATTTTGGTTCATCTTCAATGAAAGTTGTTAAACGGCCAAAGATTGGACTAGTTGCTGGTAATACTGTTAGAAGTTATTCTTTTGGTGAGGTTTGGCATTTTTTTGAAAGGCAAATTGAGTTTCCTGTCACTGTAATAGATAAAAATAATTTTAATTTTGTCCCCAAACATGATTATGATGTTTTTATTCTTCCTTCGGGTAATCACTCTTACATAGATAGTGAAGCAAGAAATGAATTACGTCATTGGGTTCGTTCGGGTGGTCGTTTAATCTTGATAGATTCGGCAATAGATAGATTTGTAGATCAAAAGGGCTATGGTCTTAAACAATTCTCAAATGATGAAGAAAAAAAGAATTATGAGAAAAAGCAGAAAAAAAGAGAGTTGTCAGAAAGATTAAATCCATATAAAGATCGTCGAAGAAATAATCTGAGTTATAATGCATATGGTGCGATTGTTAAAATAAATTTAGATAATACTCATCCTTTAGCTTTTGGGTATAATAAAAATTATTTTTCCTTAAAACTACGTAATCGCAGATATGCTTTCCTAAGTAGGGGATGGAATGTTGGAACTACTCAAGATTCTTCTTCAGTAGTTAGTGGTTTTGTTGGTTATAAAGCTAAAGAAAATTTTAGAGAATCAATGGTTTTTGGGGTTGAGCATATGGGTAGAGGGCGTGTGATTTACTTAGCTGATAACCCCTTGTTCCGCGCGTTTTGGTATAATGGGAAACTTTTGTTTGGTAATGCAGTATTCATTGTTGGGGGATAAAAAATGAAAAAAATATCAGTTCTTTTATTACTTTCTATTTTTGCTTGTACTAAATCTGATGTTGAATTGAAAATCGTTGATGCAGCAGACATTTTTAAACAAGTTGCAACACATAAAGACAAAGAAGCAGTTTTGGTTAATTTTTGGGCTACTCACTGTAGTCCTTGTATAGAAGAAATTCCATACATTCTTGAGCTTGAGGAAGAATACAAAGATAGCGGATTAAAAATCTATTTTGTAAGTAATGATTGGTTAGATCGAAAAAATGCTGTTCTGAAATTTCTAATCAATATAGGAGTTAGTGGTGTTTCTTTTTTAACAGATGAATTAGATGATAATGAATTTATCAATAACATTCATGAAGATTGGTCTGGAGCTTTGCCGTTTACTCTTGTTTTTGATAAAAATGGAAACCTTATAGATTATTGGCAAAATAAAAAAAATAAAGAATTTTTTGAATTGGCAATAAAAAGGGCCTTAGATCATGAAATTTGAAGAATTTCAATTAGAACGGAATCAATCTACGTGGGAAAATAAAGTAGATTATAATTTGACTGAAAGTGGTGTTCACCCTGGAACGCTTAAATCTCTTTTTAATTCAGATTTCATCCAAAAAATAGAAAATACCGAGATTACATATGGTTTTACTGAAGGTTCTCCTGAATTAAGAGAATCTATAACATCGATTTATCCCGGTTCAACTATAGATAATATTCAAGCATTTAATGGCTCTGCTGAAGCAAATATGGTTGCGATAATGACACTAATCGAGCCTGGTGATGAAATTGTTTATATGATGCCTAATTACCTTCAAATATATGGTTTTTCAAGAGGGTTAGGGGCAGATGTAAAGACTTTTAATTTGAAGGAGTCTTTAGGCTGGAAACCCGATTTAGAAGAATTAGGATCGATCGTCTCCGAAAAAACCAAATTGATATGTATTTGTAATCCTAATAATCCAACGGGTTCAGTTCTTTCGAAGGACATGGTACATAAGATAGGAGAAATAGCTCAAAAATTTGGTGCTTGGATCCTATCAGATGAAGTTTATCGAGGAGCAGAGCTTGATGGAAATGAATGTAATTCATTTTGGGAAATTGGCTATGAAAAAACTATTGTTAATTGTGGTTTGTCAAAAGCATATGGTTTACCAGGATTACGTTTAGGATGGTCTATCTCTAATCCTGATTATATTAAACAATGCTGGGCTAATCATGATTATACTAGTATATCTATTGGACGCTTAAGTGATCTAATTGGTTCTTATGTACTGCACCCAGATAATCGCTTAAATACACTTAGTCAGATTAGAGAATCTTTGATAAATAATTTAGATATTTTTCAAACTTGGCTTAAAGGATTTGGTGATCATTTTCGTTTTATAGCTCCTCAGGCAGGTGCCATGGCTTTTGTAGGTTATGATTGGTCGATTAACTCGTCATTACTTATTGAAAAATTACGAAATGAAACCAGTGTAATGCTTGTTGCCGGTGATTGGTATGGAATGGATCATTATTTAAGATTTGGCTATGGAGCAAAATCTTCCGACCTTAGAGAGGCTCTAGATAGAATTTCTCCAGTATTAAAATCACTATGATAAATTTCCCAGATAGTATTGAAGAAGCATATAAGCGTTCTAAGCCACATATACGAAAAACTCCTCTTGAACATTCCCCTTATCTAAGTAATCTTATTAATGGAAATGTTTATCTAAAGCTAGATAACATTCAAAAAACGGGTTCTTTTAAATTCCGTGGGGCAGTCAGTAAGATGACTTCTTTGTCTGAAGAAGAAAAGTTAAATGGAGTGGTTACTGCTTCAACTGGGAATCATGGTGCAGCTTGTTCATTAGCAATGTCTTTACTAGGAATAAAAGGAAAAATAGTTGTTCCAAAAAACGTTCATAAAAATAAAGTAGAAAATATTCTTAATCTTGGAGGTGAAGTCGAGTATTATGGCACTGATTGTATTCATGCAGAAGAAAGAGCCCAAGAAATATCTAAAACAACTGGAGCAACTTATATTTCCCCTTATAATGATGAAGCAATTATTTGTGGGCAAGGGACACTTGGGTTAGAAATAAATCAAGATTTAAATGATGTTGACTCAACTTTTATTTCAGTTGGTGGCGGCGGATTGATTAGCGGCGTTGGTGGCTACCTTAAGTCAATTAATAAACAAACAAAAATGTATGGAATTTCTCCAAAAAACTCCTGTGTAATGTATGAGTCTTTAAAAGCAGATAAGCAATTAGATTTGTCCTCAAAGCCAACACTGTCTGATGGGACTGCTGGTGGTGTAGAATTTGGTTCAATAACTTTTCAATTATGTAAAGATGTGATTGATGAATTTGCGGTAGTATCAGAAGATGAAATAATAGATGGAATTCGTATTGGATTAGAAAAACACCACCAATTAATTGAAGGAGCAGCTGGAACAGCTATAGCAGGCTTTTTAAAGTATCAACGTGATTTAAGTG
>Ga0207961_1000475_pt1 | contig 11553 bp, 8 predicted proteins | sample Knorr_S7_td_250__FD_185596 | JGI IMG/M metagenome (GOLD analysis project Ga0207961, IMG submission 185596) | Marine microbial communities from Southern Atlantic Ocean transect - Knorr_S7_td_250_ad_252m_LV_B (SPAdes) (version 2) | ecosystem: Environmental > Aquatic > Marine > Oceanic | place... | reverse complement strand
GTGAGGAACTTCGTGAACTGATCGAGATCGCTGAGCAGCCCGGTAATGGTATTCTGCTTGATGAGGCATACGAAATGTTCCACTCACCTTCAGTGAGCGGCATTGAATTTGTGCAGAATCTTGACAGCAGTAATGTCTTTCTCTCCGGTGCCTGTACGAAGGGGCTCCAGTCGCCGGGAATTCGCATCGGCTGGATCATTGCCAGTAAGGCAAATATAGAAATTTTGGCGAATTACTCCAGCTTTGGGATGGGTGGTGTGAGCCATCCTTCCCAACATTATGCAATTAAGCTTCTCGAACCCGGCCGCGTCAAGAAAGCACGCAAAGCGGTGGAAGGACACTACAATTGGCAGCGGGAGCGATATGGCAAGGCATTCGAGGAGATGGGTTTAGGCGTATATACCGGCAATGGAGGTTTCTACCACTGGCTGGAGTTGCCAGAAGGAATGACCAGTGATGAATTGAATAAGCGGCTATTCAAGCGTGGTGCAGCAATCCTATGTGCCTTTGACTGCGACATGGATCGTCCCCATTCGAAAGATCCCAGCTATAAAACACCCTATGCTCGATTCTTTCGATTCTCTTTCGGACCTCTCCTTCCTGAGACTTTTGGAGCAGATATCAAACTTTTCCGTGAAGTTTATGAGGCATACAAACACGAGGAGGGTATTGAGTAATCAAAACCGTAGACTCGAAATCAGGTAATTGATTATTTGGTGGCTTTACCTAAAGTAAATTACCACTACAAATTTTCCATAGACTCCATCATTTTTGACAGATTTTTTTAGGGTTTTTTATTTTGTAAAGAAGATATGCTTGCATTACAATTAGACCCCAATAAAGAGGGCAAATTGAGTAATAACAAACTGAAAAAATGCATATTAGTTTTTTGGGGGATTTTATTTCTCGGTTCCTGTGTGAAACAGGATACCTCGGAGGAACTATACCAAATTTTTTCAGATGCGCGTCAATACCAATTGGATACCAACCCAATCAGCGCCACTTATGCTGGTATCCATACATTAAATGATCGAATGCCATCTGTTTCTAGGGAACAGATTGAAAAAAATCTGAAGTTCTGGAAGTCTATTTATAACCGTTTAGAAAAAATCCAATTGAATGCCCTTTCAAAAAAAGACAAGGTAAATCATAAGATATTTCGTCGGATCATAAATAGCCGTATCAAAGGTATTGAATACAAAGATCATTACATGCCATTCAATGCCGATTCTGGTTTTCATACAGGTTTAGCGCGTCTTTATAAAGCTACGCCTTTCAAAACTGTTGAGGATTATCAGGACTACATTTCTAGGCTGCTAGATTTTCCAAGATATTTTGATGAGCAGATTGCAAATATGCGTATTGGTATTAAAACCGGAATTTCAGTCCCAAAAGTTGTTTTAAAAGGTTATGAAGTCACGATAAAAACCCATGTGGTAGATTCTCATGAAGAAAGTGCCTTTTATGAACCATTTCGCTCCTTCCCAAATTCATTTAATGCTGAACAAAAATTGGAAATAAAAAAAATGGGACAGCAGGCAGTTATGAATGGTGCTGTCAAAGCGTATGCTTCTTTTTTGAATTTTTTCTTAAATGAATACTATCCCAATGCCCGTACAACATTAGGTGCATCTGAACTGCCAGGGGGGATGGATTACTATAATTTTAAGATAGATCATTTCACAACATTAAATCTCAGTGCTCAAGAAATCCACGAAATTGGTTTAAAGGAAGTCGCAAGGATTCGCAGAGAAATGGAAGTGGTAATTGAATCTGTTGAGTTTAAAGGTAGCTTTTCTGAATTTTTAAATTTTCTTCGGACCGATCCTCAATTCTATGCAACTTCACCTGAAGCTTTGCTTAAAGAAGCCTCTTTCATTGCAAAACGAATGGATGCTAAACTTCCAGCTCTATTTAACAAGCTGCCCCGATTGCCCTACGGTGTGGCACCCGTTCCTGATGATTTGGCACCAAAATATACTGGTGGCAGATATGTTGGTCCTGCGGAAGGGAGCAAAGAACCAGGGTATTATTGGGTTAATACCTATAAGCTAGATGCACGACCATTGTATAATCTGGAAGCTTTAACGCTTCATGAAGGCGTTCCCGGACATCATCTACAGAACTCTATTGCATCTGAATTAAATGACCTTCCTGAATTTCGAAAAGACCTTTATTTATCCGCATTTGGTGAAGGTTGGGGTTTATATAGTGAATATCTAGGGATTGAAGCAGGTTTTTATACGGATCCTTACAGTAATTTTGGTCGTCTCACCTATGAAATGTGGCGTGCATGTCGTCTTGTGGTTGATACAGGCATTCATGCTATGGGATGGTCCCGTCAACAAGTTATAGATTATCTATCCGATAATACGGCTTTACCAATTCATGAATGTACAACGGAAACAGATCGCTACATTGCTTGGCCAGGGCAGGCTCTTTCTTATAAAATTGGCGAACTTAAAATTAAAGAATTAAGAAAGTTTGCCGAACAAGAGTTAGGAAGAAAATTTGATGTGAGGGATTTTCATGATACAGTACTAGGTAGTGGTTCAGTGCCGTTAGATGTATTGGAAGATCAAATACAAGATTGGGTTGCATCCCAAAAAAATTAAAAGGAAATAAAATGTCAAATTCATCACCACGTTTTTCATCACGATTTGCCTTTTTGGTCAGTGCATTGGGTATCGCAGTAGGTACCGGTAATATATGGAGATTTCCCCGTATAGCTGCTTCAAATGGCGGCGATGATGGCGCAGGCGCATTTCTAGTTGCCTGGATCATATTTTTATTCATGTGGAGCATACCCCTTATTATAGTTGAATATGTTATGGGGCGAACTGCTAGGAAAGGTACGATCGGTGCGTTTGCACACTTTATGGGTAAACCATTTGCATTTTTAGGCGGATTTATAGGGTTCGTGGCTACTGCCATTGCATTTTATTATTCAGTGGTCGTTGGATGGAATATCTTTTATTTCGGAAGTATGGCATTGACGGATTTACCAAATACAACCGAAGCCTCTAATACGCTGTGGAATCAGTTTCAAGAGAGCGGTTTCCCGATTTTATTCCATGCGATAGCCATGAGTGTAGGCGGATTTGCGATTTATAAGGGCGTTAGCTCTATTGAAAAAGTAAATAAATTTCTTATACCAACACTATTGATTATAGTATTGATATCTGTAGTTAGAGCTATCACTTTGCCTGGCTCAATCGCTGGCATCACCTATCTATTTACTCCAGACTGGAGTCAGTTAAGAGATCCTCGAATATGGCTAGAAGCATTAACTCAAAACGCTTGGGATACAGGGGCTGGATGGGGATTGTTTCTCACATATGCTATTTACATTCGAAAACGCTATGGCTTAATTAAAAATGCATTTACGACAGCTATTGGTAATAATCTGGTATCTTTGCTGGCTGCCATCATGGTTTTTAGTACTGTATTTTCCATTTTGGGAAATGAAATGGGAATGGCAAAAGGGGAAATTTTAGATGTGATGAAAACATCTGGCCCAGCAGCCACTGGGCTGACCTTTATTTGGATGCCCCAGTTATTTGCAAAAATGGCTTTTGGAAAATCTTTAGCCATTTTGTTCTTCATGGGTCTGACATTTGCAGGATTTTCATCTTTAATCTCAATGCTTGAATTGGCGGTAAGAAATCTTCGGGATATGGGAGTTGAACGTAAAACAGCTGTTGGTTGGATCGTTGGTGTTTGTTTTATTATGGGAATTCCTTCTGCGAGGAACTTAGATATACTGAGTAATCAGGATTTTGTTTGGGGCGTGGCTTTGATGTTGGCTGGCGTGTTTGTAGCACTGGCAGCGATTAAATATGGATTGTCCAGAATTGTGGAAGAAATTAGTTTAGGCAATGAAGATGATTGGTCATTCCCACGTTGGTGGCAACCGGTCATTAATTATGTTGTGCCTGTAATCGGTGTGGTGATCTTTTCATGGTGGATGTGGCTTTCAGCTACTGTATATGCGCCAGCAGACTGGTATGACCCAACTTCATTGTATAGTGTTGCAACTTGTGTAGTTCAGTGGGCGATTCCAATGGTAACATTTTATATTTTGAATACTTGGATGAATAATAAGCTTGAGAATTCATTAGAATTAAAAGATTAAGGGGGGAATGATGATAAGATCGTTAAAGTATTTTTCAGTTCTATTAATTATATCAGCTGTTCTATATGGACAATTGGATAAACAAAATATCCAAAGGTCAATTGAACAAAGAGCTAAGGATTACGAAAAAATAGCTAAGTCAATTTGGAACTGGGCCGAATTAGGATATCAGGAAGAAAAAAGTTCTGCACTTCTAAAAGAAACATTATCTAATGAAGGTTTCAGTATTAAATCCGGTGTAGCTGAAATCCCCACAGCTTTTGTTGCAGAATATGGTTCTGGCAGTCCGATTATTGGAATTCTAGCAGAATTTGATGCATTGCCTGGTATTTCACAGGAAGTTGCTATTAAGCGTAAGCCTATATTAGATCAAGTTGGTGGACATGCTTGCGGTCATCATTTATTCGGTACTGCATCTACTGCAGCAGCGATAGCAGTAAAAAATTATTTAAATAAATCCAAAAAGAAAGGTACTATACGATTATATGGGACGCCTGCAGAAGAAGGTGGATCTGGAAAAGTTTATATGGTACGTGCAGGATTATTTGATGATGTGGATATAGTTTTGGATTGGCATGCGAGTGATAGAAATGCGGCAAACCCAGGTACATCCATGGCTAACAGATCGGCAAAATTTAGGTTTCATGGGTACTCAGCTCATGCCGCTGGTGCCCCAGAGAAAGGTCGTTCCGCATTAGATGCAGTTGAAGCTATGAATCATATGGTCAATCTTTTGCGGGAACATATACCGGATGGATCTCGTATCCATTATGTAATTACAAGAGGTGGGAATGCCCCTAATGTTGTACCCGATTATGCGGAAGTATTCTATTACGTTCGAGATTTCAATGTAGATATCCTAGAAGATATTTGGGTACGTCTTATAAAAACAGCAGAAGGCGCAGCATTAGGTACTGATACACGTTTAGAATATGAGATTATCCATGGGAATCGACCAGTATTGGCGAATGATGTTTCACAAAAAATAATGTATAATAATTTAAAAGCAATTGGTGGCATTAATTATGACCCAAAAGAAAAGAAATTTGCTAATGAAATTTATAAAACACTTCGAGATCCTAGTTTGAATTTAGAATCGGCTAGTAAAGTACAGCCTTACGGATTTAGAAAAGGTAAGGGCTCAACAGATGTTGGAGATGTTAGCTGGATGGTACCAACAGCAAGACTAAGAATAGCTACGTGGGTTCCAGGTACTTCAGCACATACATGGCAAGCTGTTTCAGCTGGAGGCATGAGTATTGGCATGAAAGGTATGGTAAATGCCGCCAAAGTTATTGCTGGTACTGCATTTGATTTGTATAATGATCCTGAAACCATCAAAAATGCTAAGAAAGAATTGATAGAACGTCGCGGGCCCAAATTTAATTATTATTCACTTCTTGGTGAACGAAAGCCTCCTTTAGATTATCGTAAATGATTTTGAATCAATTTTGTTGAATAAAAGTTAGTTCGTCAAATTCAATTATTCTTCTTAATCCAATAAGAAATAACATTTGTAATTATGTCTAAGGAAATCGTTGTTATAGGCTCGGGCTTAGCTGGTATGTCATGCGCAGCCTATTTAGGAAAGGCCGGGCATCGTGTAACTGTTATTGAAAAAAATTTTACTTATGGAGGAAGATTACAAACTGTAAGTGAGCAAGGATTTACATTTGACTCAGGTCCTAGTTGGTATTGGATGCCTGATATATTTGACTCTTTTTTTGCAGATTTTGACAAAAAAACAAATGATTATTATGATTTAACACGAATTGATCCTGGCTATAGAGTTTACTTCGGCGAGCAAGACCATTTTGATTTAGTAGAAAATCTGGATGAACTAAAAAGAAACTTCAGTAAGCTAGAACAAGGTGGAGGAAAAGCTCTACAAAGGTACCTTGATGATGCAGGAGAAAAATATGAAGTAGCAGTTAAAAAATTTATGTACAAACCAAGCCTATCCCCTTTAGAATATATACATTTTGATCTTATTAAACGATTGGGCAGGTTGAACTTATTTAGACCAATTAGCAGGCATATCCGTCAACATTTTGATAATCAAAAAATTATTCAAATGTTAGAATTTCCTAGTTTATTATTGGGCGCAAAGCCATCAGAAACACCTGCATTATATAGTATAATGAATTATGCTGATATTGTATTAGGCACATGGTATCCAAGTGGTGGAATTAGATCTGTGGCAAATGCAATATATGAAGTCGCAAAATCTCAAGGAGTTAATTTTTCATTTAATCAACCTGTTAATAAAATTTCAATTAATACAAATAAAGCAACTGAGGTTGTTACAAATAAATCATCGTATCATGCAGACATAGTTGTTGCAAATGCGGATTACAATCATGTTGAACAGACTATGTTACCCAAGTTCTATAGGAACTATTCAAAATCTTATTGGGAAAAAAGAACCATGTCACCAAGTGCGTTGCTATTTTATGTTGCATTAAATAAAAAGCTGGATATATCACATCACACATTATTTTTTGATTCAGATTTCAACAAACATGCTAAAGAAATTTATGATGGACCGAAGTGGCCTAGTGAACCTCTTTTTTATACATCATGTGCATCAAAAACGGATCCAAAAGTTGCTCCAGATAATGGAGAGGCCCTATTTATTTTAATTCCTGTTGCACCTAATTTGGTTGATAATGAACAAACTAGAAAAAGTTATTTTCAGCAGGTAATATCAAGAATGGAATTATTAATTAATCAAGATATTAAAGATCACATTGTATTTTCAAAATCTTATGCTCATCGAGATTTTATTTCAGATTACAACTCTTTTCAAGGTAATGCATACGGTTTGGCAAATACTTTATTTCAGACTGCCTTTCTAAAACCCAAAATAAAAAATAATAAAATCAATAATTTATATTATACAGGACAATTAACAGTGCCTGGCCCGGGGATGCCGCCTGCGCTTGTTTCTGGGAAGATTGTTGCTGACCAAATTGATATTGAAATAAAATGAATAATTCTGAAAGATATCTTGATTCAAGTTTTCAAGCTTGTAAAAGTATAACAAAAACTTATAGTACTTCTTTTTCTTTGGGAATTTTTTGCTTGGGAAAAGATATTAGAAATGATATTTATAGTATTTATGGATTTGTACGTGTAGCAGATGAAATTGTTGATACTTTTTTTGACATAGATCAAAGTAATAAACTTAATGATTTTCACCAGTCAACTCTTGAATCAATAAAGAATTCATATAGTTCAAATCTAATCCTTCATGCTTTTCAGCATGTTATTAACACTTATCAAATTGATATTGATTTAGTTGATTCTTTCTTTAAAAGTATGAAAGCTGATCTAACTAAAAAAAGTTATGATAAAGAATCTTATGAAGAATATATTTATGGTTCTGCTGAAGTAGTTGGACTAATGTGTCTTTATGTTTTTTTAAATGGCGATCAAGAAAAATATAATGAATTAAAAAAATACGCGCAGAAATTAGGCTCTGCATTTCAAAAGGTTAATTTTTTAAGAGATTTTCATGAGGATTATGAATTAAAAGGTCGTGCATATTTTCCCGAACTTGAAATGAATGGAAAATTTGACGATTCTTCAAAAAAACAAATTGAAATAGATATTCAAAAAGATTTTGATGAATCGATTAATGGGATTAAAAGATTACCTAGCTCAAGTTGCCTTGGAGTCTATCTCGCCTATAGATATTATAATAAACTGTTGAAAAAATTAAAGTCAACGTCTGCTTCAAAGCTTTTGAATAGCCGTATACGTGTTAATAACTTTCAAAAGTTTACGTTGCTTCCTTCAGCGATATTATTTTCATTATTTATGAGAAAAGCTTAATGATGATATTATTGTTTATACTTTTATTATCTACAAATAATACAATTATTGATGTATCAATTCGTGAAATGTATAAAGCTTCTACTACTAATGAAGAAATCTGTAAAGAACTTTTCGAACTATTAAAAGAAGACAATAAATTAAACTCTTCTCCAACAAAATTAGCTTTTTATGGCGGTACGTTAAGTTTAATGGCATTTTATTCTGATAATCCAATCGAAAAAATAATGTACAGTAATGAAGCAAATAAGGTTTTAGATAATTCCGTGGAATTGGATCCTCAAAATTTTGACGGTAGAAGTTTAAGAATTCTCTATAATGCTAATGTTCCTATTATTTTATCAGATCACACCGAACTTAAAGAGGACATAATTTTATTTAATTCACTGATTGGTTCTTTACGAAACTATAGTGTATATAATGAATGGATGATTTCAATTATCAATGAAATTTTGAGCAAATCTAAGTTGTAAATTCTGAGCCTTATGTTTGAATTATTAATAGTCATTAGCGCATTTTTAGGAATGGAGTTTGTTGCATGGGCAACTCATAAATATGTGATGCATGGAATTTGTTGGTTTTTGCATGAAGATCACCATGTTCTAACAGGTAAGCCATACCAAAAAAATGATTCATTTGCGCTTGTTTTTGCTATTCCAAGCATTACCTGTTTTTTTGTAGGAAGTTTTTATGAACCAACTTGGTTAATATATATAGGAACGGGAATTCTACTATATGGAATTGCATATATGTTAGTTCATGATATTTTTATTCATCGGCGATTAAAAATTTTTCAAAAACCAAAAAATAAATATTTAAAAGGTATTTTATATGCCCATCGTATTCATCATTCAAATTTAGGAAAGGAAAATTGTGAGTATTTTGGAATGCTTTTCGTTCCAATACGTGCATTTAAATTAATGGAGAAATAGAAATGGATAATTATTTATATCTATTAATAAATATAACTTCCATACTCATTCCATTTATTTTTTCATTTTATCCCAAAACTAGTTTCTTTACTACATGGAAAAAACTTTTTCCAGGTTATATAATTATGACTGCAATTTATTTAATCTGGGACATTATTTTTACTCGAATGGGTATTTGGGGGTTTAATGATGATTATTTAATTGGAATTAAGATTTTCTTTCTTCCATTAGAGGAATGGTTATTCTTTTTGTGTATTCCTTTTGCTTCCTTATTCATTCATTATAATAAGGTTAGACTTCAACCAAAATGGCAACTTTCAAAATCAAAAACAAAATTAACTGTCAAAATCATAATTGCAGTTTTATTATTGATTTTATTTCAGAATTTTGGAAAATTATATACAACTACAACTTTTATAACTACCATTATTCTTCTTATCCTAGTTATGGATAAAAATATTTCTTTACTGCAAGATTTTCTGGTTTCGTATACATTTATCTTAATTCCATTTTTTATTATCAATGGAATTCTGACAGGATCATTTATTGTTGATCAAATTGTTTGGTATAATAATGATCATAATATGGGAATACGAATTGGAACAATTCCTTTTGAAGATATTTTTTACGGTATGACCTTATTTCTTGGAACTATTTATTTGGCTGAAAAAATAAATGGCACCATAAATAACCACTCAAAATAATAAAATAAATATATTGTCTAAATATTTAAATCTGATTGTTTTTGTTAGCATTATTAATGCAAATCCATTTTACCAGGAAGGATCATCGAATGATAAACGGGTTATGATAACGAGGCAAATAACCAAAGGTAAAATAGAATTAGATGGCTTATTAAATGAACCAGAATGGAAAATGGTTTCCCCTGCAAAGGACTTTATTCAACGAGACCCAAATGAAGGAGCTCCCAGCACTGAAAAAACTGAAGTTTATGTGATTTATGATGAAAACAACCTCTATATCGGTGCGATGTTATTTGATAGTAATCCAGATGGAATCCTTGCATATCAAAAACGCAGAGATCAGAGTCTGCGCACAGATGATCGATTCATGTGGATTTTAGATACTTTTCTTGATGGTCGAACTGGTTATTTTTTTGAAGTAAATCCTGCTGGACTTATGGGCGACGGACTCATTATTGGCAGCGAATCATATTGGGGGACTAATAAAGACTGGAATGGAATATGGGATGCTAGAGTGGTCATTTTACCGGAAGGTTGGTCAGTAGAAGTTGTTATTCCTTTCCGTACACTAAATTTTAATCCTAGCCTTGAAACTTGGGGAATTAATTTTCAACGTACTGTTCGAAGAAAAAATGAAGATGCTAAATGGACAGGTTTTGAAAGGAATAAAAAATTAACATCACCGATACATGCAGGGCATCTTTCTGGATTAAAAAATTTGACGCAAGGGAGAGGAATTGAACTAAAACCTTATCTGAGCATGAATAATCAAACAATAGAAGTAGATGAAAAAACACAAAAGGATAATCTCAGCGATTTAGGTTTTGATATTTCAATGAACATTACTCCGGGACTGAGAGGGTCGTTGACCTACAATACAGATTTTGCGGAGGCAGAAGTTGACCAACGAAGAGTAAACTTAACAAGATTTCCATTAAGATATGCAGAAAAACGTGGATTTTTTCTCGAAGGTGCTGGCGTGTATTCTTTTTCACCTCGAAATGATGTAACGCCATTTTTTAGTCGAAGGATTGGCCTATCTGAAGGAAAACAGATACCTATAAACTATGGTGGTAGACTGTCTGGTCAAATTGGTGATTACGAGATTGGTTTTATACAGGCTCAAACTAAACCTGTTGAAAGTTTACCAGGTGAGGACTTTACTGTCGCAAGGTTAAAAAGAGCATTATTGAAACAATCTTATTTAGGTTTAGTATATACTGATCGTTCAACTAGCAAAGGAAAAATAGATTCTACGTCATTGGATCAAACTCTTTATGGAGCAGATTTAGATTTAAAAACTTCAGAATTCATGGGTGATAAAAATCTTCAATTTCAAACATTTTTTGTATTTCACACTGCACCTTATAATAAACCAGATCTTAATATTTCTGATCTTTCTACGCGAGGTTTAAGATTAACCTATCCAAATGATATTATTCGTACGCATGTATCTTACCGCGAATTTGGAGATATGTATAAACCTGCAGTTGGATTTAACAGACGCAATGGGTTTAAGCGTATACAGCCAAGTTTTAGCTACCATCCGCGCCCAGAGAAATACGAATTTATTCGGCAGATTGAATTCGGTATTCAATATGAGTATATGACGGATCTCAATAATAATCTGCTAAAGAAGGAAACAACGATTACACCATTTAGTATACGATTTGAAAGCCAGGATGAAATTGAACTCAAAGTTGTCAAATTGATAGAATATCTTGATAAACCATTTACTATTTATGAAGATATAACTATACCCATTGAAGAATATAGTAGTAGCGAATTGCAGTTTAAATTTGAAACATCAGAGAAAAGAATGCTTTCAACAGAGTTAGAATATCAAACAGGTGACTTTTGGACGGGTAAAAAACAAACGATAAAAAGTCAAATTTCACTAAAACCATTTTCTGGGTTTAATATTCAGACAGAGTATGAAAAAAAT
>Ga0207961_1000470_pt1 | contig 11578 bp, 6 predicted proteins | sample Knorr_S7_td_250__FD_185596 | JGI IMG/M metagenome (GOLD analysis project Ga0207961, IMG submission 185596) | Marine microbial communities from Southern Atlantic Ocean transect - Knorr_S7_td_250_ad_252m_LV_B (SPAdes) (version 2) | ecosystem: Environmental > Aquatic > Marine > Oceanic | place... | reverse complement strand
ACTTGCATATACAGATCTACTGTTCCACTTCCAATTGGAATTTGGCTTCCAACTATAACATTTTCAGTAATTCCTTTAAGTTGTTCAGTTTCTCCTGTTCTGGCAGCACCAGCAATTGTTGGAACAGTAATTTCAAATGCAGCACGTGCAAGAACACTGTCTTTTGTACCTGCAATTCCATGACGGCCTATTTGTTGCATATAACCACGATGACACATTAGATCAGATACTAACATTAGGTATCTTTGATCCACTTCAAGTCCCTGATCTTCAAGGGTAGAACTTAATTCATTAATCAAAGCATTACGTGCTGCCTCAATACCAAGAGTTTCAGCAATCTCGGAAACATTATTGGTTCTAACATTATCTCTGTCGATTCCCTCAACTTCTAAGACTTTGGATAGATTTGAACCAGTTGTTTGAATAACCCATTCATCATCTTTTTTAACAATTGTCACACGCCGAACGTCTGGAACACCCTTTACAGTAGTCTTTAGAACTTTGTTTCTTACTGCAATTACAGTTGGAACGTCAGATTCCTCGTCTACTAAATTTAAAACTAATGTATCACCTATAGTCTCAATTTTGAATTTTTTGTTTGATTCTAATGCTGAAAGTACATCATCTAGTGTACAGCTTCTATCATTCAGTTTTCGTGTGTTTAAATTAAGAGAAATTTTTGTAGCATAATCAGTATCAGTGTCTACAATAAGATCATTCACTGTTGTTTGTAGAATATTTTTTGCTATTGCAACAGCTTTTACTTGATCAGCTTTTGCATCATCTTTTAGATAAATATCCATTGTTGGTGTGACGGGTTTTTTACGTGCATCTACAAGTTCGATTAATCTTGGAAGTCCAAGCGTGACGTTTCGTTCAGCAATCCCTGCAAAATGGAATGTTCTGAGAGTCATTTGTGTTCCAGGTTCTCCTATTGACTGAGCAGTCACAATTCCAACTGCTTGTCCTGGTTCTGCCTTTGCCTTGTGGAATAGCTCTAGACCTTTTTTTGCTACTTTTTCAACACCATCTAAACTAAGTTTAGATTTTATTAATGCGTCAGATACCATAGTCTCTAATCGTGGATTGAAATTTTTTGTATACTTTTTTGCAATAGGTGCTATTTCTTCTTTTGATGCAGCCTTTCCAGAATCTACAATATGTTGCGCATCAACCAGTCTATTTATGTTAAATGCTTCACCATGATCACTTTTTGCAACATCAATTCCATCTTCACCATATAGGAATTGAATTATGTGTCCGTGTGGATCTCTTACAGTTCCGTCATATTCTAATCTAATGTGTTCAAGTGCGTTAATCAATCTTCTTTGCATGTATCCACTTTGTTGGGTTCTAACTGCAGTATCTACTAATCCTTCTCTTCCTCCCATTGCATGGAAGAAAAATTCTAGTGTTGAAAGTCCATCACGGTAATTTGATTTTACAAATCCATGTGCATCAGGATCATTATCATGTGGGGCAAAGTGAGCTAAAACACGATTGTTGTAACCTTTGTTTAGACGATTTCCACGTCTTGCCTGTTGACCTAAGGCACCTGCCATCTGACCTACATTCAGTGATGAACCTCTAGCTCCTGTTGTAGCCATGATTTTTCCAGCATTATCATCATCTAATGAGGAATTTGCAGTAGTAGCTGCTCGATCTCTGGCCTTTCCTAAATTATTGACAATATATGCTTCAAGTGTCTCTTTAGTTGTCATACCTCTAGTGCCTTTAAGAATTCCTTTCTTTTCTTGGTCAATCAAATCATAAACTTCATCGTATGTTTTTTGAATATCATTATGAATTCCTTCCCTATCTTTTTCTGATAACTCAAGATCACCATAACCATAACTAAATCCATAATGTGTGATGAACTGTTTTATCATAATTAATTCAGAATTGAGAAATTTCTTTGCCTGAGCATTACCATAGTCTTTTGCAATTCTATGCAAAACACTCTCAGGTTCTTCCGCACCAATTGATGACTTATCAATAACACCACTAATCATTTGACCGTTTTTAATGACAACATCTTTTTGTTTACCAGATGTACCTTTTGACCATTTTGATGTCATAATATAGTTAAAGTCATCAGGCAGGAATAATGAGAATAATTGTTTGCCTGAATACAGATTTTCCTTCTTGTTTTCGGGCTCTGGAAGTTTTCCAGAATAATCACCAAGCATTGCAAGATTTGCAAATTCTTGACTGGTTAATGTTGTACCATCTTTTGTCATCAAATATGCACCTGTAATAAAATCACGCAATCCACCTATAATTGGACCACCAAATCTTGGTGAAATTAATTGGTCTTGTACACGCATCAATAGTATTGCCTCTGATCTTGCCTCTTCGCTTTGTGGTACATGAAGATTCATTTCATCACCGTCAAAATCAGCATTGTATGGTGGACATACAGATGGGTGAAGTCTGAACGTTTTACCAGGAAGTACTCGTACATAGTGAGCCATAATAGACATTTGGTGAAGTGATGGTTGTCTGTTAAATAAAACAACATCACCATTCATCAGATGCCTTTCAACTAAGAATCCGATCTCTAGTGAATCAGCAATTATTGAACGATCTTCAACAAAATCTAATCTAATTTTAACACCGTCTGGACGTGTAATGTAATTTACTCCTGGGAATTGTAATGGACCATTAATTACCAATTTTTTTAACTTATCAATATTCCATTCAGTGACTATTTCTGGTATAGTTAGTTTCATTGCTACTGTTTCAGGAACACCAACTTCAGAAAGATCAAGATTTGGATCAGGAGAAATAACAGTTCTACTTGAAAAATCAACACGCTTACCAGATAATGAACCTCTGAATCTCCCCTCTTTTCCTTTCAATCTCTGTGTCAAAGTCTTTAATGGTCGACCAGAACGATGATGTGCCTGTGGAATTCCAGAAACTTCGTTATCAAAATATGTAGTGACATGATATTGCAACAAGTCAACTAAATCCTGTACAATAAGAGGTGGTGTTCCGGCTTCTTTACTTTCTTTCAATCTCTGGTTTACACGTATAATATCTACAAGTTTATGAGTAAGATCATCCTCTGATCTAATTCCTGTTTCAAGAATAATTGATGGTCTTACAGTTACTGGAGGAACAGGAAGTGCTTGTAATACAAACCACTCAGGTCTAGCCGTTTTTGGATCATACCCAAATAATGCTAATTCATCATCTGGAATATTTGACATTCTCTCTCTAATTGTAATTGGTAAGAGTCTATTTTCTCCAATTTCAGTTTTTTCAACAAATGTTGTTGGTTTTGTAAAGATTATTTCGTATTGTGATTTTCCACATAATGGACAATCTTTATGTTTTTTTGCTTTTTCATGTATCTGTTCTGGAATACGTTTTTGAGAAATAACTGTATATGATGAATGACGATCCCGTATCTTTTTGAATTCTTCTAGAGCATCTTTTGGTATCTTAATTCTTCCACATGTTCTGCAGGTTGATTGTAATAATTTGTATATATTATCAACAAATGCAATATGTAAAACAGGCTCAGATAGTTCAATATGTCCAAAATGTCCAGGGCTTCGTGCAGCAGTGTTACCATCTGTGACACATTTCTGTCCTGGCTCTAATACACCTAGTCGTCCATCCATTAAACCACCTTGTACAGCCATACCATCCTCATCATATGTTTCAGGTTGTGTAATTTCACACACAGAGTATTTTCTAATCTCTTGTGGTGACCAGACTGCAAATGTTATTTCATTAATGGTTTTGGTACTAGCTGACATTAGATTCTCTCCTTTAGATGTAATCTTGGTGCTATGTTCAAACTAAGAATTTCTTGTAATAGTAATTTGAAAGCATATGCAACAGATACAGATGAAATTGGAGCAGTATCACCACATTGTGCACAGACAAATTTTCTTTTTCTTGCGTCATGATATCCTGTTAGACCACACTTTTCACATACTAGAATATCAGTCTTATCAGATTCATCAAGCAATCTGTCTTTTAGAAGCATTGAAGCACCATAAGCAATTAAACAGTCACGTTCCATCTCTCCAAATCTAAGACCTCCACCACGAGCACGACCCTCAGTTGGCTGTTTAGTTAGCATCTGAACTTGTCCCCTTGCTCTTGCATGAATCTTATCAGCAACCATATGATGGAGTTTCTGATAATATACTACTCCAATAAACACATCAACTTCAAATGATTTTCCAGTTCTACCGTCATACATTTTTTCTTTTCCTGAATATTTGAATCCAGCCTTATCAAGAATCCCTTTTACTACATCCATCTTTTCACCTACAAATGCAGAACCATCAAACTGCTTCCCTCTAATTGAAGCTGCTTTACCTGTGACAGATTCCATCATCATTCCTACGGTCATTCTAGATGGAAATGCATGTGGATTGATCAATACGTCAGGTGATATTCCATCTTCTGTGTATGGTAAATCTTCATTTTTAGCTAAAACACCTAGAACTCCTTTCTGACCATGTCGAGAAGCGAACTTGTCACCTATCTCAGGAGTTCGCATATCACGAACCCTAATCTTATACATTTTTCCACCTTCGTCTGATTGTGTCATGACAACTGTATCAACAACTCCAGTTTCGGATGGACGTACACCGATAGAAGTATCTCTTCTATACGGACCGCTTGTCTCAAATTCTTTGTACTCTTCCATAAATCTTGGGGGACTTGTTTTTCCAATCAATATGTCACCACCTAATACATTAGATTCTGTTGCAACAACTCCATCATCTTCTAACATTCTGTAAGATTTTTCACCTTTGAAGCCTCGTACATTATCATCAGCATTTGGGATTTCAAAATTATCTCTCATACCGCCTGGGTATTGTTTTGCTTCAGCCTCATAGATTCTATAGAAGAATGTTCTTGCTAATCCTCTATCAACAGAGGATTTGCTTAAGACTATTGCATCCTCAATGTTATAACCATCAAATGGTAATACAGCAACAACACAGTTTTGTCCTGCTGGTCTCTCTTCCATACCTAAAAGATTTAATGCTTTTGTAGTCACAATTGGTGTTTGAGGATACAACATGAAATGCTGACGAACGTATGTACTTGTATTCATCATTGGTGTTGAGAATCCTAAACTCTGCTTAGCCATTGCAGACTCGTATGTATTTCTTGGTGATTGGTTATGTTCTGGATAAGGAATGATTGACGCACCTGCTCCCAAAATTGCAGATGGAAATATCTCCATGTGTGTATATTTTTTTAGATTTTTTTCATCAAAAGTAATATGACAATTCTCTTCTTCGTTAGCATCAATTAGTTCAATTGTTCCCATTCGAACTAGATCAGTCCATGAGATTAATTTCTTTGATATTTTCTCAATAATTTCTTCAGTAAGAAATGATTTTCCTTCATTTATTATTACTAGTGGTCGTAAAACTCTGCCTGCGTTACAATTAACGTACAGTCTCTGGGTTGCACCTTTTAACTCAGGTTTGTGAATTGATATTCCTATATGAGGATGTATTTTTGAACTTCTTCTTAAAGTACGTAATTCTTGGACTAACTTTTCACCATCTTTATGGAATCCAATTAATTTTCCATCAACAAAAATTCTTGTACCATCTTTCTTGATATTAGGATTTGTAGTCACTAAATCGGAAACGCCTAATTCAAATAGTTTTTCAGTAATCTCTTCATTTTTGACACTTACAGAAATAATTGCAGATAAGGCTAAATTTTTTACCAATCCACAATTAGAACCCTCAGGAGTTTCACTGGGACAGATTCTGCCAAAATGAGTAGAGTGTAGATCTCTTGCTTCAAAATTAGGCTGAGTTCTGCTTAATGGTGATTGTACACGTCTAAGATGACTTATAGTTGAAAGATAATTTGTCCTATCTAGCAACTGTGTGACGCCAACACGTCCTCGTCCCCAATTTCCAGTTGCAATGGCGTTGTTGAGTTTATCCGAAATTATTCCAGGTCTTATTGCTGCTGCAACTGCATTAATTCCTCGTTTTTGTCCAGAACGTTCTAATTGATATTTCATATCTCTAACCAAATTTCTAAATGCGGTTCTGAACAAGTCAGCAAGCATCTGTCCTGCAAATTTAATTACTTTATTTCCATAATGGTCTTTATCATCTGGCTCTAACCAACCAATTTTTAATTCAATAAGTTTACAAACTGCTTCACCTAAAAAGTGGGCTTTTTCTTTTCGATTCTCAGGATGTTTTCCTAGATGTGGAAGTAGACCCCAATCCAGTAATGTTTCAGTTCTTTTGATTTGGAATTCTTCTAACATTCCAGGTGCTATTCGTTTACTGATGTAAACAATTGCATCTTTTGATGTTGATATATCACCTGCTTTTTCAAAAGAACCCTCTAATTGATTTTGTATATCATCTACAAGAGATACAGCACCGGCAATATCTTTGTCAGATTCTAATCCAAGTGCGCGCATCAATGTTACAATTGGAATGTCAACTGGAGAACCGGGAATCTTGGCAACAATCATTCCGTCATCTTTCATAATTAATTCTAGTTTTGCACGATAGCCAATTATTGATGAATATACTTTAGCCTTGTGTACAATCTTACCACCAATTTTCTCTGCATCAACTATAATTTTATTATATGATAAATCTTCTAGCCCAACGATTACTCTTTCTGAACCATTAATGATAAAGTAACCACCGGGATCTCGTGGATCTTCTTGATAATCAATTAATTTTTGCTCATTGAAAGTGTGTAATATACATGCATTAGACTTGACCATAACTGGCATGTCACCAACATGGATGAATCTTTTTTCAATCGTTTTATTATCTTCAATCACACTTACTTCCATCTGTATAGGTGCAACATATGAAATATTTCGTAATCTTCCTTCTGCAGGTGTTATATGTGTAATTGAACCATCCAGTTCCATCATTCTTGGTTGCTGCAATTTTATTTTTTCAAGTTGGATTTTGTATGGATACTCCGCATTTTCAATATCAATTTGGTTTACTTCACTAATTATTTGTTGTAATCCATTTTCTAAAAACTCGTCAAAAGAATTCAAATGTTGCCTGGCAATGCCTTCTCTCTTTAAAATATCCTGAATAACAGGCCAACGCAGATTATATTTTTCTTCCATTATCTTTCCACCACATATCTATAGTACAAACTTGTACCAGACGTACCACTCTTTCTTGTTATCTTAATCATATCACCGGGTCTTACGCCAAGTCCAATTATTGCAGGATCATCAACAAAGATTAATGGTAACTCGGTTGCATTACAATTGAATTCATGTAAGACTTTCTCAGCTTCTTTCTTTGAAATAATTTCATGTTTTGGAACATACACGTGATTTGGGACAAGAATGATATTTTTCTTAGTTGCCAAAATTTAGACCCCCATGCATAACATTAGTTGCCTGAAAAAATAATCTGCACAAACTGGAAAAACTTTTTCTGTGAGCAATATATATTTACTTAGAAAATTTCATCAAAAAAATTAAAATTTTCCTAAAGTAGCAGTTTTTTCAATTATATCTGGTTAAATATGATCTGATTTATTGAAAATTGTGAAATTAAGAAGAGTTTGGCTTCTTGCTTTTTCGGCATTATTACTAATTCCATTATTACCAGGAGATGCTTTTTCAGAAGAAAATAATTATCTCGCTGCCTCAACCGATAAGTCAACATATGCCGCTGGAGAAACAATTACTGTCACTGGACATGTATCATTACCTTCAGAAGCATATCCAGCAATTCTACAAGTTTTATCACCTAATGGAAGCTTTGTGCACGTCGCACAGATCACTCTTGACTCTGAAGATAGTTTCACGGAAGATATTTCAACTGAGATTGGTGGTAAGTGGAAACAAACTGGAACATATATTATTAAAGTATCTCATTATTTTGGCAACGCTGAAATACAAATTGAATATGGTGGATTAATGTCAGCTCAACTTAACACTGATACTAGTGTTGAATCAGAAGACGATTCAACAAGCGGATTAGAATTAGCATTTTCCGGACTTGGTGAATTTTCAGGTGATGTAAATGTAATCGAACTTGATGGGTATAATATATTCTACAAAATTAATAATGGAAAAGTTCTCAAAATAATTCCAGACACTGAAAGTATGTCATTAATAATTCAACTTGAAACATTCAATGATGGTGATCTACTAATTAGTTTACCAAAACAAGTAATTGATACTGTTGAAGTGGATTTCTTTGTTTTAGCTGATGGAGAAGAAACAGTCTATTATTCAGAGCAAGGAACTGATACTTGGGTTTTGATGATACCATTCTATAATGGTACAGAAGAGATTGAAATTATTGGCACTTTTGTTATTCCAGAATTTGGTACAATTGCAGCAATAATCTTAGCAGTAGCAATTACTTCAATAATTGTACTTTCTGCAAAGACAAGACTTAGTATTATACCAAAACTCTAAACAAATAAAATAAATACATGCAATTCAAACAAATCACAAGATGAACAGTAAAGCTATCATACTACTTCTGGCTATCGTGTCAGTTGGTAGTATGGGCATCACTTCACAAGCGTTCGCAGCAGGACAAGATGATATTGAAATTCCATATAGATATCTAGACGGTATTGATCCAAATCAACAAGATCCTGCAATTACATTCAATATAGAGAGTGATACATATGATCATGACTCTATCATTATAATTACTGGTCAGGTAAAAACTGTAAAAGATGCTAATGTAACAATTGTTGTATCAGGACCAACTGGTATTGTGCAAATTGATCAAGTTTCAGTTTCAGACGATGGTAGTTTCTCAACTACTGTAAACACTGCAAATGCAATGATGAAGTATGATGGTGAATACAAAATCAAAGCAACATATGGTTCACAAGATCTCATGCGAGTTGTGTATGTTAATTTGGTAGGTGGAGTTGAAGCTGGTTCAATGTCAGGTCATGAAGAACACGCCCACGAGGAAATAGTGGACTTGGCAGATGAAGTAGATTATAGTATTAGTGGTGGACATGTAGAAGGTGTCTCTGCTAATGTTAATGGTAACTCTCTTGTTGTAGCAATTCACGACGCAGAAGACGGCGGTGAATTAACAATCACACTACCAAGTGATGTCATCACACCATTCAATGATGGTACATTCTTCGTTTTAGTAAACGATGAAGAAAGTGATGATGCAAGTCAAGATGGAAACACAATAACTGTTCCATTTGATGCAGACGCAACAACAGTCGAGATTATAGGTACACATGTTGTTCCAGAATTTGGTACAATTGCAGCAATAATCTTAGCAGTGGCAATTACTTCAATAATTGTACTTTCTGCAAAGACAAAACTCAGTATAATGCCAAAACTCTAAAACTCATCTTTTTTTCATTTTTTTATCAATTCCTATGTTATACTTAGTAAGAATAAATATACAACCGTAATGTTGCTGTATCATGCAGAAAATATTTCTAGTAATAATATTCTTTGTGACTATTTTGGTTTTTCCAGCTTTCGCACAAGAACAACTCAGTGGACAAGAAATTATTCTCAAGACTGATAAGACTGCATACTATGAAGGGGATGTAATTACAATAACAGGCTCTGTATCTAAAGTGATTTCAGGGTTAGATATGTCTATTCAGATATTTTCCGAAGGAACAACTAGTACAAATTTAGTTGAAATTGCACAAATTAATGTTTCAGAAGCTGGAGAATTTACAAAAACTTTTAGAGCAACAGGACCACAATGGCAAAGTGAAGGAACGATAGTTATCAAAGCATCATATGGACAAAAATCTAATGAATTGAATGTGAAGTTTTTCAAACAGACTGGAACGTCTTTTACGTCAGATTATGAAGTCATTATTCCTCAGGGAGGAACGTTTGATATTGAATATACACTAAAAGGTGGTGTACTCACTTTAATGGAACTTAACCAAGAGAATTTATCATTAGAAATCAATATGAATACAGATTCTGATGGTGCTTTAGATATTCAGATTCCTAGGTATGGTGTAGATTCTTTAGATGAAAATGGATTCGATGAGGACTTTATTGTTTTGATCTATACTAGCGGTGAATCATATCCCATTCAAACTGAATATACCGAAATAGAAACAAATGCAGAATCACGTTCTGTTTATATTCCGATAAAAGACGGAGATTACAAAATTCAAATTATAGGTACTCATGTTGTTCCAGAATTTGGTACAATTGCAGCAATAATCTTAGCAGTAGCAATTACTTCAATAATTGTACTTTCTGCAAAGACAAAACTCAGTATAATGCCAAAACTCTAATCATTTCTCATAAATTAAATTCAGATTACCTGATCTATACCCATTAGGATCAACTACTACTGAAGTAAATCCAATCATTAGTAATTTGGTGACAATTTCATCTAGATAATTTTCGTTATGGAGTAATGAGATGTTGTTTGAATCAACTTCAATTTTTGCAACACCATTCATGTCTCTTACACGTACTTGCTGAAACCCTGTAAGTTGCTTGATCATTGTCTCACCCATCTCTATTCGTGCTAGTCTTTCTGCAGTTACCCTTTGACCCCACGGAATTCTAGATGCAAGACATGAATTTGATGGTCTATTGTATATTGTTAATCCTATTTTTTTACACATCACTCTTATCTCATCTTTAGATAAATTTACATCTAAAAGTGGACTTTTAATTCCATTTTTTTGTAATGCATTGATTCCGGGTCTGTAATCCCCTAGATCATCTGCATGTGTTCCATCTACAATAACATCTAGTTGGAATTGTTTTGCTGTTTCAATGAGTTTCTCTGAAAGCTCATCACGGCAATAAAAACATCGATTATTATCATTTCTAACAAAGTTTTCATTTTCTAATTCATTATAATTAATTATGATGTGCTCAATTCCAATTTCATCAGCAATTTGCTTAGAACTGTGAAGCTCCTCTTTTGAGAGTGTTTTGTAATCAGCAGTCACTGCAAATGATTTCTTTCCAAGTTTTTGAAAGGCAGCATAGGCAACTAATGCACTATCAACTCCACCAGAAAGTGATACCAATACGCTGGTTTTATCATCAAACCAATCAAGTAATTGTAAGAGTTTATCCATCTTTTTCCATGATTTTTTCTCTTATCAAGTCTTCAATCTGATGAAATGGTTTATTCAAAGAATTTGAAATTGATTTTATATCTTCAAATTCTATTTTAAAATGGGAACGCCCTTTAACCATTTTATAATGAACAGGAAACTTATGCCCATCAATTTCTATCGTATCATGTTCAATTGATCTAGGAACAACATATCTTTCGGAATTTCTGATTCTGACACCAAGAGTTTTAGTTTCAGTAACTAATAGTTCTAAAATAGAATTCATTGATTCTGAATCACAGATTACAGATATCAATTGAGTTGGTCTACCTTTTTTTGTTATACCAGAAGTGATTGTCACATCTTTTGCTCCGTTTGACATGATTTTTTCAATCATATTTCCTAAAACTTCTCCAGATACATCATCTACATTAGTCTCTAGGATTTGAACTGTATCTTTGACTAAATTGATTTTGGTCTTTCCGTTTACAATTTTTAGAACATTAGAAAACTCTCCAAAATCTTT
>Ga0207961_1000466_pt1 | contig 11590 bp, 9 predicted proteins | sample Knorr_S7_td_250__FD_185596 | JGI IMG/M metagenome (GOLD analysis project Ga0207961, IMG submission 185596) | Marine microbial communities from Southern Atlantic Ocean transect - Knorr_S7_td_250_ad_252m_LV_B (SPAdes) (version 2) | ecosystem: Environmental > Aquatic > Marine > Oceanic | place... | reverse complement strand
CGGAATCGAACCGCCGACACAAGGATTTTCAGTCCTCTGCTCTACCTACTGAGCTACCGAGCCACACATTGCCATAAAATGGCTCGAAAACTTAGCCGAGTATAGAAGGGATTTGCAAATAATATTCTAATTCTTCCAGATTAAAATAAATAAGATAAATTCAAATAGATCTTAAACTCTGAAACTTCTTCTTGTGTTCCAGAAGGTGTATAATAATCACTAGATTTTTTTTCCCAAGAGCTTAAAATTGCGGCGCAATCCAGTATTATATTAGATCCAAGTGGGACACCAACACCTAAAGAAAAATAAGTTTTATCACCCTTGTCAGATCTTTTTGGTGCTGGTAGAAACGCATAACCACCTCTTAGGGCAATCCCAAAAGTATCACTAAGCTCGAGCAAAGTTTCAACACCTATACGTACTTGAGATACCTGACGATATCGAAATATTAAATTGTTATTTTCTTCCTCAAGATATAAATAATCTTCAGAATTTGTTTGTACATTTTCTAGATCAAATCGGGTGGATTTCCAATCTATGATACGAAAACTACTTGATACAGAAAGAGACTCTACAGTAATTGTTCCTCCTATATCCAAAATCATAGGGGCTTTTACTTTGTAATCATAATAACCGCTTTCACTTGCATCGCTATTATCTCCATTATCAAAACTAAGGAATTCAATCGTTCCATGCTTTTCAATCACTTTGATTTTATATGGCAATGATAAATTCATACCAACACGGAACCATGGTGTAACAATAAATTTTAAACCACCTCTAATTTGCCAACCCTCGGTCTCAGTATCAAGAGATTGGGTTAAATTATATCTTTTAAAATCTTTAGGAAATTCAGTGTATTTATTTTGAGTGTCCTCTTGAATAAATTCAAAATCATATTTCTCATTGCCAGACACCTTTGAGATAGATAATCCTCCAGACATATTTGGCGATAATGCAATCCCAAATGCGAATGTTAATTGTTCCATTGATCCGATGCTTGCTATTTCCTCACTTCTTTTGACATCTTTTGAAAAAAGATGATGTTGTTGGTTACCATCAACATTGATTGGAAATCCTAAGTCATTATCATAATTACTAAAGCCAGAAAATCGAATTACTTCATCATAATGATTAATTCGATTAAATCCCAAGCCCAATACTAAACTTCCACGTATAGTTGGAACTGGAATCGCCATACCCATTCCATTTAATTTGCCAACTCCTAGAGGATTAATTTTAGTTTGGCCTAAATATGTCGTTTTATTCCTTGAACTAAGGTTTCGAACTTCAAAATAGAGTGTACGATTATCTATATCAGCTAATCCAGCAGGATTCCAGTACATTCCTGAGGGATCACTGCCCATGGCAGTATAGGCTCCACCCATAGCCAATGATCTTGCGCCATAACCTATTTCATTTTCAATTAAATGGATAGCTTCAGATGCAGTTTGAGATCTAATTAAAGTAATAAATAGGACAAGTTGGACGAAACGTAATTGGGTCATAACCTGGATCAAAACCCTATATATTATATATAAAACTAATTGCGGCGTGTAGTTCTACGTCCCCCCGATGAAGAGCTGGACGAAGAACTGGATGAAGAACTTCCAGAGGATGAAGATCTAGTAGAAGAGACAGATGAACTGTTCCCATATGAAGATTCACTACTTCTTGATGATGAACGAGAACGGTTAACATTTAAGTTTGTACCAGTAGAAAGTGTTCGATCCTTGTTAAATGAACGCAATTCTTTATTATCATTTATGGGAACAAACATTCTGTATCCACCAATAAAATAGTCATAACCACTGTAACCATATAAATTCGTATAGCCAGAACCATACATAGAATTATAATAATTGTATGGATCATAAAAATTGTAGCCACCATAATAATTTCCATACGGCGAACGAAATCTATTATAGATAGATGAATAGGCCAGTCCTAGTGGAGTCCCTGCACCATCTTGTGCATAGACACCCAAGCCAGGTCTCGAAGGTGCGTGAGAATAAGTTTCATAAAATTCTTCCTCACCTTCTTGAATTTCTGGATCTGGATAGAACATAGCTAACTGAGTATAGCACCCTTGAAGAAAAAGGGCTGCAAACAAAGTAAGTCCTAAAATTCTACTTTTTGTCTTCATAATGATCGAAATTACATCAGTATTCTTAATTAAACAAATAATGACATTATTTATCAATTCCAGCTAAATCAAACATAAATACATATTCTAAAGCCACTTCTCTATACCTGCGAAATCTTCCAGATTTTCCACCGTGGCCTGCATCCATATTCATATGGAGATATAACTTGTTATTACTCTGCCAATTATCTCTTAGTTTCGCTACATATTTTAATGGTTCCCAATATTGGACCTGAGAATCAAAAAACCCAGATGTAACAAGTAAATTAGGATAATTGCGATCAACAATCTGATCATAAGGAGAATAAGATAGCATATAATCATAATATTCTTTTTCTCTTGGGTCGCCCCACTCATCCCATTCACCTGATGTCAAGGGAATTGATGCATCTAACATAGTTGTAACAACATCTACAAATGGGACAGCTGCAATAGCGCCCTTCCAAAGTCCTGGCTCCATATTAACTACGGCTCCAATAAGAAGTCCGCCCGCACTGCCTCCTTCTGCAAATAAGTGATCTGAATCAGTATATTTTTTTTCAATTAAATATTTTCCTGCATCAATAAAATCATAAAATGTATTTTTTTTATTTAACATTTTCCCATCATCATAAGACTGCCTACCATATATCTGACCACCTCGAATATGTGCGATAGCATAAATAAATCCTCTATCTAACAAACTTAATCTCGTTGAACTAAAATAAGGATCCCGGGTTGAGCCATATGAACCGTATGCATATAGAAGAAGATTTTGGGGAACATTCTTTTTCATATCTTTCCTATATACCATTGAAATAGGAACTTTATTACCATCTCTTGCTATTGCATAAATACGCTCAGAATGATATAATGACTGATCATAACCGCCTACTACTTTGTGTTGTTTCATTAAGTCAAAGGTTCCTGAATCCATATTATAATCATAGGTTGATCTTGGTGTTATCATAGATGTATAAGTATATCGGAGAATATTCGTATTGAATTCTTCATTAACAGAAATACTTGCAGTATATGTTGCTTCGCCAAAGTCAAGGTATTCATCTCTTCCAGATTTTTGATTAATAACACGTAAACTTCTAAGACCATTTTTGCGCTCATTAAGCACAAGGTGATTCTTAAAAATTTCCATTCCTAATAAATGCACATCTTTCCTATGAGGAATAACTTCTTTCCAATTCGACATATCTGTTTTTATATCTGTTGTTTCCATTAAACGATTATTCTTTGCTTTCCAATTAGTAATGATGTAAAACTTATCTTTATAATGATCAATTGAATATTCGTGTTCTGTACCTCTTTTCGTAAAGTTCTTAAAAGAACCATTAGGATTATCAGCATTTAATATTTGGTAATCGCTAACTAAAGTACTTTGGTGATATATAATAATAAACTTGCCTGATTTAGATCTATAAACACCAGTATAGAATGTTTCATCTTCTTCAAAATAAATGAGTTCATCATTCGAAAAGTCTGAACCCATTTTATGACGCCAAATCTTTTCTCCTAATAAAGTTGTTTCATTCTTTGAAGTATAAAAAACAGTTTCATTGTCATTTGCCCATGCAACACTACCTGAACTATTTGGAATAGTTGTTTCTAATATCTCTCCAGTTTCAAGATTTTTAAAATGGATTTCATAAATGCGCCTACTTAGGGTATCCACTCCGTAAGCTAACCATTTATTGTCTGGACTAACTCTGCGACCACCTAGTGCAAAATAATCAAATCCTTCTGCCAGAATATTTTCATCAAGAATTATCTCTTCTTGTACATCTAAAGATCCTTTTTTCCTACAATGGATCGCATATTCCTTACCAGATTCAAATCTAGAATAATAGTAATATTCATTATCAAGATATGGAACAGATTCATCATCTTTTTCAATTCTTCCTATTATTTCTTCAAAAAGATTATTTTGAAATATTTTTGTATGTTCGAGACTAGACTCAGTATAACTATTCTCAGAATCAATATAATTCACAACTTCTTGTGCTTGTTTATCGTATTTCTTTGCAGATTTTTGCTCATCTGTCAAACGCATCCAATAATAATTATCAATTCTAGTGTTCCCATGCTCGTTCATCTCATAGGGTTTTTTTGATGCCAAAGGCGGTATTGTTTTTTGCATACATGCGCTCATTATTATTGTGAACATTAAAATTATTTTTTTCAATTTTTACTCAATTTATTTGATTGAATTAGTAATTAATCTTCTCGAAAACCAAACCCATATTGAACCTAATATTATGCCAACACCTTCACGCTGATGTTCCCACATATTTATCATTCGATCATCTATTTGTTTTGACATAAAAGAATTTAGACCACCTAAACCGATTAATATTCCAAGTGTTAAAATAATACTACTAAATATCTTCAATTTATTGTTGGATATTATATTTTGGGACACAAATGGAATTAAGGCGATGAGAAAATATGCTACCAACCAGTAAAAACCATCAGGATCATTAATATTTAATAATCCAAAAATTATAAATATTAGAGATATTAGTTTTGGATAATATTTTTCAATTACCATCCAATCCCATAATCCTCCCCGTAATTTGATGAGCCACCCCACATCGAACCATGCTTCCAATCAAACCAAATTGCATTAATAGGACCAGAAGTTAAATCTCTAAGGACCACATTGTAGCCTTTTGACTTTAAATCTTTTATAACCCATTTTGGTAAATCTTTACGCACAACAATACGGCCTGCTTCTTTACTATGTGTACCAAAGGAACTATACATTTGGTAACTATTGATATTTGCAGCTTCAGCAGCTTCCTGAACATTCATATCAAATTCAACCATATTTAAAAAAAACTGAAGTAGATTTTGATCTTGTGTATCTCCACCCTGAACAGCAAAGGAAATAAATGGTTGATTATCTTTTAAAGCTAAAGCAGGAGTTAAAGTAGCTCGCGGACGTTTCCCTGGCTCAATAACATTATAAGGGTTTTCATCATCGTATAGTACAAAACTTTGAGCACGCTGACTTAATCCCACCCCAGTCTTACCCGCAATTACGGTTGGTATCCAACCACCACTGGGAGTTATAGAAACAACCCAACCTTCTTTATCAGCAGCTTGAATGGTAGTTGTTCCAACATTGAATTCTTCATCAATGGATGAGAAATCTTGATTTCCATCTTTAGGATTATGCCTTCTTTTTTCTTCACCCCAATTTTTCAAATAATCCACAAAAGGATTTTTTTCTCCAACTTGATATTTATATGGATTCCCAGGTTTAACATCAGCATCATTTATCATAAAATTAATTTCTTTTATCCTTGCTCTAGCATATCGCTTAGATAATAGTCCAGCAATGGGCTCCTTTGGAGAAAAATAGGGATCTCCATAGTAGAAATCCCTATCAGCAAATGTCAAATTCATTACTTGGTAAAGTAAATGGATATAGCGAGATGAATTATATCCCATCTCTTTCAAATCAAATTCCTCTAACATGTTCAAAGATTGTAACATTACTGGCCCTTGAACCCAATGTGTTAATTTGTATACATCAATCCCCTTATAATTAATCTTTACTGGCTCTTCAATATAGACTTTCCAATCTGCAAGATCTTTCTTCGTAATCAGACCTCCTTGCTCTTGCGTAGAACGAACAATCTCATCAGCTATATCCCCCTTATAAAATCTATTGTTAGCTGAATATATGGCTTCTTTGCGTGAAGCACCATTAGACAATGCTTCAGATTCAGCATCTACTAACTTTTGGAGTGTATTATGTAAATCTGATTGCACAAAAACTTCACCAGGATATGGTGCTTTTCGATCTCCATCATTGACTAAAAAAATTTTCTTGGAATATGGCCATTCTGAAATTCGCTTTTTATGCCTTTCAATTCCATTGGCTGCTTGAGCTTCAATCGGGTAACCTTTTGCCATTTCCATAGCTGGTGCCAAAACTTCTTTTAAACTCATGGTCCCATATTCTGCCAACATTGTCATTAAACCTCCTGGAGTTCCAGGTGTAACTGCAGCTAGTGGGCCATACTGGGGAGGATAGTTCAATCCTTTTTCTTTATAAAATTCTGCAGTTGCGCCACTAGGAGCTACTCCCAAAGCATTGATACCAACGACTTTCTTTGTTTTTGGGTTATAGATTAACGCTTGAGTCTCTCCTCCCCAGCTCAAAACATCATACATAGTACATGTTGCCGCTAACATTGCACATGCTGCATCAACAGCATTACCCCCATTTGAGAAAATAGTCGCTCCAGCAGTTGCACCAAGAGGCTTACCTGTTATAGCGACCCAATGCTTACCATGAATTATGGGCTTAACTGTTTTTTGACCATAAGAAATGGATATTAAAATAGAAACGTAAATAACCTGTGTGATCTTTTTCATAAATACTCCCTATGAAAACCGATGCATAGATTTATTTGAAATAATGTTAAATCCAGTTTTATCGGCAAATGATTCAGCGAGCATAGCTTTAGCTACAGCTTTGCAATGAATTGCACGGTAAGTCTTCGGCGTCATCCAAGATGTAACTTTTGCTATCCCACTACCAATTTTTTCTCCTAGTCTAAATTCTTTTCTTTCACCTAATAATAGTGATGGTCGGAAAATTAAAGTTGAAAACAATTCTAATGATTTCAACTTTTTTTCAAGTTGTCCCTTTACATTATTATAAAATATTTTGGACTCGGGTGAAACTCCTGCAGCCGTAATTACGCTAAAAACAGATGATTCCCATTTTTTTGCCGCGGCTGCAAAGGCAAGTGGATAATCATGGTCTACCTTAATAAAATTTGTTTTCGACCCCGCCTGCTTTATAGTTGTTCCTAAACAACAATAAACATGGTCAACAGGAAAAATTTCTTCCCATTTTGGCATATCAAAATCAATAATCTTTTCTACAAGTTTATTATGTTTTATAGTTAAAGGGGACCTTACAACTATGACAATTTTGTTATACAGATCCGATTCTAAAGATAAAGACAAAACCTCAGAGCCAACTAAACCTGATGCTCCCAATATTAATGCTGATTTTTTATTATCTTTCACTTAGAATGTTTGTTGCATTATTTATTGTTGAGGATGCACGATCTAATGCCTTCGAAACTTCGCCAATAAATAAGTCGACTTCATCCCAATTTCTCTCTTCTAATCCTTCACGAATTCCAGGTAATGTTTTAACTCCGTATCCTGTATAATAACCTGGAGCGTAAATCATGTGTTTGAACCAATCTCTTCTTGGTAATCCGTTTTCACGTTGCATGGATTGTTCAACATTCTTAAGTAAATAATTTATTTGAGCTTTTTGTTCTGCTGAAAGAGATCCTCTCTTGAACTTATTTAATGCTTTCTCATAATTCCATGCACTCGCTTTTAATCTTGAGTAAGCGGCATCTAGGGGTTCAAAATCAAAGTCAGGAACTGCATCTAACCGCTTTGGTGGCAAATAAGTCTTTTTAGGGTTTCCAGCAATAGTATATGCATTTTGATCTAATAATTGGTTTCGTACCTTTGTTTCTTTTTTCACTTCCTCAGCAAGTTTTTTATTACTTTCAATATATGTTCCAATATTATCAACCATATTGACAAATCGAAATGGAAGAATATCAGATTCAGATAAACGAAGGACCAAGCGACCCGTAACCTTTGATAACGTTACACCATATTTAAAATCACCATCACTAAATCGCGTATAATGATCATATGAATCAAACATAGAATGATATGATCCGCCACCACTTTCTCCCCCAAATCCTAAATTTAAAGATGGTATCCCTGCATGATGAATATATGCTGTATAATCAGATCCTGCACCTAGAGGATAAATTCTGAGGTCCTCACGTTCAGCATCTTTATTTCCGTTAATGCGCAGTCGCGCTCTATTTCGATCCTGTAGAGTAACATCTTGCACTGGGTCTTTTACATCTCTAGAAACTTCATTGACAAATTTTTCAAGAGCATGTGAACCTCCTACACCTAAAAAACCAACCCCTGTTCCATCAGTATTGATATATGATATCATCTTTTCCCTTATTTCATCTCTATGTAACTCGACCCATTCTGTTGAACCTAATAGAGCTGGTTCTTCTGCGTCCCAACCCGCATAGATCAAAGTTCTTTTAGGCCTCCACCCAGTTTTGACTAATTCACCAACTGCCCTGGCCTCTTCCATCAGTGAGACCATTCCACTAATTGGATCTGCTGCTCCTTGAGCCCAACCATCATGATGATTACCTCTCATTATCCATTCATTCGGATAAACAGAACCTTCCATTCTACCAATTGGATTATATGCTGTACGTAACTCCCATTCAAACTCAAGATGCAGATTTACCTTAGCAGGACCTGGGCCTACATGGTATGTTATAGGTAACCCACCCCTCCAAGCTACCGGGGCTACGGGACCCTCTAAAGCTTTAAGGAGAGGTAACGCATCACCATAAGAAATAGGCATGACTGGGATTTTCATTATTGTAGGAGCATCGGCTATATCTAATCGTTTCGCATCTTTTGTCGCACCATATCCTGGAGTCAAAGGGTCGCCTGGATACATTGGCATATCCAATACAGAGCCGCGCTGAATTCCATGTTCCATCCTATAGGGTCCTTTAGGATAAACATCTCCTTGAAAATACCCATCATCTTCTGGATCAGAATACATTATACATCCAATTGCACCATTTTCATAAGCAACTTTAGGCTTTATGCCTCTCCATGACCCACCATACTTAGCTAGCACAATTTTCCCCTTTACATCAATACCTAATCGAGCTAATTCTTCATAATCACCGGGGATACCATAATTAACAAACACTAATTCAGCTGTTACATTGCCATCTGCTGAAAACGCATTGTAACCTGGTAGTAAATCTTTAGTAATACTGGACGTAGCATCTTCCTTAAGTGCTGGTTCTTTAAGTTGAAATGACATCTTTTTTGGGGCCACCATTTCTAACTTTCTTATCTTAGGGAAAGGAACTAAAACTTCAAAAGTCTCAATTTTGGCATCATAGCCCCATGATTTAAATTTTTCAGCAGCGAACTCCGCATTTTGTTTGCTCCAAGGAGATCCAACGTTGTGAGGTTTAGAAGACATGTGCTTCATCCAGTCATTCAAATTTTGCGGATTCAACACCTTATCAAACTGAGCTTCTAATTGATATTGATTATCTCTATCTAAAGAAACATCAAATGTCGAAACTAGATCAATCTTGGGATCGTTAGTTTCAACTGTGGGTGACTTACTACACCCACTTAAAAAAATAATTGATGTAACAAATCCAATAATACGCGTTTTCATGTTCTATCTCCTTAAAACAAATTAACTAATGAGGTACTTAAAATAAATTGTAGATAAATTAAAATGAAGGTTAATTATTCATAGTTTATATTGATCATTATGCCAAGTAGTCAGATAATGAAACCAATTTGGCATTTTTTCGTTAAATGTATAGTTTTTGCAGTTATATCAATAAAAAGGAATAATAATGAACAAAATTCAAAAATTAATGCTTAAACATCCTTATATAAGTATTGCGATAATTATGCCATTTGCCTTAGCGCTTGTTTTGGGTGTGTTTTCCATTCTATTAAATGTTGTTTTCCCCGTATTGTTTTCATTATGGCTAGCAGGATGGATTTATACGGCAATAGTAGGAAGATCAGTGAATCAGTATTATCAAAGGCCGTTCTGGTATATTCGTTACGATTGACGAATTTCGGTTAACTTTGGTTTAATACGACTCGAATACCTTGCATTTGATACTACCTTCTCTGGATCTTTTCTAAAAACTCGTTGTTCTTCGATAGGCAGTTTAGAAAAAGCTTCACATTCTTTAGAACAACAACCACTATATATTTTATAACATTCATCGCATTGGATAAATAAAATATGGCATGCGTCATTCCCACAATCCAAATGGCGATCTGCAGGCTGCTCACACTGATGGCATTTGCCAATTACATCTTTTGTAACACGCTCGCCCATTCTGGCATCAAAAACAAAATTTTTTCCAATAAATTTTGATTTCAATCCTTTTGATTTTACGTCAAGTGCATATTGAATAATACCGCCATCAAGTTGATTTACATGCTTAAAACCTTGATGAATTAAATATGAACTGGCCTTTTCACAGCGAATGCCCCCCGTACAATAAAGCAGTATCTCATCATCTTGATGCCCACCTAAAAGTTTTTTGACTTCGGGCAAAAGTTCTCGTGAAGTATCAACATCTGGTATAATAGCATTTTCAAATCGACCAACTTCACTTTCATAGTAATTTCTCATATCTACCACAAAAGTATTATCTTGATCTAATTTTTCATTAAACTCCTCAGCACTTAAATGATGTCCGACTTTATTCATATTATACTCATCATTATTAACATTATAGGCTACAATCTCATCTTTCACTTTGATTGTGAGTTTATAGAATGATTCGCCATCTTGAATAGCAATTTTAACTGGCATTTCTTTTAAGATACTATGGGAATTCAAATTCTTTATTAGTTTGTCCCAATTTTGTAGTGGACAACTGAGCTGAGCATTAATTCCCTCAACAGAAATATATATTCTTCCAAAAATATTGAGATTGGACCATTGCCTATAAAGCTCATCTCTTAATTCTTCGGGCTCTTCAATAGTAATATACCTATAGAAGGAGCAGGTTTTTCTTTTGAAACTCTCACTTTGTAATTCTGCTTGAAGTTCCTCTCTACTTTTTTTGTTATATAATATTTCTTTTTTCATAAAAATTATTAATCCAATGGATATATATCAGGACGCCGATCTCTAAAAAACATTCTTCGAGCAGGTGAACTTGGAACCTCATTAAGATCGATATCGTAGATTAAAACATTTTCAACCCCTGAAGGTGATCTTGCAACTACCTTTCCTTCTGGATTAGTAATAAACGATTCCCCAGAAAATTCAAGCTGATCCTCTTTGCCAACTCGGTTAGCCAAGGCACAGAAATAGCCATTCTGAAAGGAGGCAACTTGAAGCTCAGCTTCATATAATCCATCTGGCCACTCTCCTAACGTACCTGCTTGTGGTACAACAACAACTTCTGCCCCTTTAATACCCAGGCTTCGCATAAATTCAGGATAATGTCGGTCATAACAAATAGCGACACCAATTTTTCCAACATTTGTATCATATATTGGAGCTCCATGATTTCCTTCAGTATAATAACTTTTTTCATAGAAACATTCATAATCTGCCACATGAACCATCCTAGTACTACCTAAAATATTTCCATCAGAATTAATTACAGGTGATGAATCATATGTTTGACCATTATCTAATTCAAAAAGGTTAAGGACTATAACTACTTTATGTTCTTTGGCTTTCAAAATAAACTTTTCTGTAATAGGTCCAGGGACTGTCTCTGCTAGATGCGAAATATCTCCATCAGCTAAATATTGTGGGTAAAATGGTGTGAAAGCAAG
>Ga0207961_1000455_pt1 | contig 11694 bp, 5 predicted proteins | sample Knorr_S7_td_250__FD_185596 | JGI IMG/M metagenome (GOLD analysis project Ga0207961, IMG submission 185596) | Marine microbial communities from Southern Atlantic Ocean transect - Knorr_S7_td_250_ad_252m_LV_B (SPAdes) (version 2) | ecosystem: Environmental > Aquatic > Marine > Oceanic | place... | reverse complement strand
ACTTCCAACCCCGTAGCCACCTCCAGACCAGCCAGTATTCACAAGCCAAACAGTAGCTCTATGCTCCTTTAGCTTTTCCCCCAACATCTCTGCATAGACACTCGGATGCCTGGGAAGGAATGGGGCTCCAAAACAGGCGCTGAAAGTGGCCTTCGGTTCCGTCACGCCACGTTCCGTCCCCGCAACCTTAGCGGTATAACCAGAGAGAAAATGGTACATCGCTTGTTCTGGCGTCAGTTGGGAGATCGGAGGAAGCACCCCAAAAGCATCTGCAGTAAGAAACACTACGTTACTGGGGTGGCTTGCCCGGCTTGGAATCACAGCATTAGGAATATAGTGGATGGGATACGAAGCCCTCGTATTCTCGGTTATAGAACCATTATCAAAATCTATCTCGAGGGTTGCCTCATCTAACACCACATTCTCTAGAATCGTGCCAAACATTTGAGTGGCCTGAAAGATTTCGGGTTCACCCTCGGATGAGAGGCGAATTGTCTTGGCATAACAACCACCTTCAAAATTAAAAATCCCATCTTCACCCCATCCGTGCTCATCGTCACCAATCAGCCCTCGGGCAGCATCAGCTGATAGGGTTGTCTTTCCAGTACCTGACAGACCAAAGAAAAGTGCTACATCACCCGCCGAGCCCACATTTGCCGAGCAGTGCATTGGGAGAACCCTAGACTCTGGGAGCATGTGGTTGAGTACAGAGAAAATCGACTTTTTGATTTCACCAGCATATCGAGTGCCAGTTATGAGCACCTCTCGTGCCGAGAAATTCACTACGATAGCCGCCCCGGATACTGTGCCGTGGTGTTCAGGATCAGCCTTAAGGTGTGGAGCGTGCAGCACAGTAAAATCCGGGCTGAATTCAGCTAACTCATCTGGGCCCAGGCGAAGGAACATGTTGTGCGCAAACAGGGCATGCCACGGACTTTCACTGATTACCCGTACACTCATACCGTGTTTTTCATCCGCACCAGCGCGGGCATCATGAACAAAGAGGTCCTGGTCATTTAGGTGCGCAATCACGTCCTGCCGTAGCGCGCCAAAATGATCTGGACTCATTGGCACATTCACACTCCCCCAGTCTACCGATTCCTCAGTGAGTTCATCACGCACGACAAAGCGATCATTCGGTGAACGTCCTGTATGCGGCGCAGTAACGGTCGCGATCCCACCCATATGAACCAATTGACCGTCCCCACGGGCAAAGGACTTCTCATACAAGCGGGTGGGAGAGAGATTCCAGTAGATCGCTCCCCCTGGAATCAAGCCGTGGTCACTAAGATCGCGTAAGTCTGATTGTGCTAAGTTTTCTGGCATGGAATGAACTAATGTTTTGTTATCCCGCGAGGCCGTGAGCCTTGGGAAACAGGCATAAGAACAAAAAACCCGGACGAGACTCGTCCGAGAAGGAATCAAATGTGCTTATTTCTTGCCTGCCAGTCTACCGATGCAATCGTAGCTAGGTTAAGAATGTCCTGAACAGCACACCCCCTCTGTAGGATGTGGACCGGTTTTTCCATACCTAAGAGAACTGGCCCAATCACATCCGCGCCTCCTAACTGATCTAAAAGTTTATAGGCGACATTCGCAGCTGAGAGTCTTGAGAAGACTAGTACGTTGGCTGGTCCGCTTAGATGCGTGAACGGATAAACTTCGCTTAATTTTATCCCATCAATCGCAGTGTCCGCCTGCATCTCTCCATCAATCTCCAGTTCAGGATTACTTTCCCGGACCATATCTACAGCTTGGGCCATCCGGCGGGACTCTTCATGTGTACTGGAGGCAAAATTAGAGAAACTCACCATCGCTACTCGTGGCCGAATCCCTAAATCCTGAACAAACGCAGCAGTCTGGAGTGCAATATCGCGCAGCGTTTCGGCATCAGGATCAATGTTTACTGTGGTATCCGCAAAGAAGAGCAACTCTTTCCCTGGAAATGCCAACATGTAGAACCCGGAAACCTTAGATACACCGGGCGCTCGACCCACAACTTGTAAAGCAGGACGAAGGGTTTCTGCATAATTAGCCTCGATCCCGGCAACCATAGCGTCGGCTTCTCCAGCCTGGAGCATGCTCGCTGCGAAGTAAATCGGCTTGTACAGATTCCATTGGGCCTCAGTTAAAGTGAGACCGCGCCGAGCTCTGCGCTCAAACAACGTCTGCGCAAAATCGTATCTCTTCTCTGTGCATGTAGCTGCGTGGACAATCTCCACACCTTTTAAATCAACTCCAAGTAAGTCCGCTTTCTCCTGAACCCGCGGTGGACGACCAAGTAAGATCGGCGTGCAAATACCATCTTCTGCCATCTGGACAGCCGCCAAAATGATGTTGTCGTTATGTCCCTCTGGAAAAACAATCTTGGCAGGATTCCTGCGTGCCCGCGCTGTCATCCACCTCATAACTTCACGACCCGGTCCCAGTGAAGCCTGAAGCCGGTCTACGTACTGATCTAGGTCGAGCGTAACCCGCGCTACTCCAGTTTCAATGGCCGCCTTGGCGACAGCTGGAGCAACATGGAATAATACCCGATGGTCGAAGGGTTTCGGGATTAAGTATTCTTTACCAAAACTCATCTCTGAGCCCTCGTATGCTCCACGAACCGTGTCTGGCACCTGTTCTCGTGCCAATTCAGCAAGCGCGTTCGTCGCTGCAAGCATCATCTCCTCATTGATCCCTGTAGCTCGCACATCTAAGGCACCTCGGAAGATGAAGGGAAAGCCCAATACGTTGTTAACCTGATTGGGATAATCAGAGCGCCCAGTCGCGATAATCGCATCGTCTCGAACCTCCAAGACTTCCTCAGGTAGGATCTCGGGGTCCGGATTAGCTAAGCTGAATATGATGGGCTTAGGCGCCATGGATACAACCATCTCTTTGGTGATGGCGCCCTTCACAGACAAGCCGATGCATACGTCTGCATCTACCATCACATCCTCAAGAGTGCGCTTGCTTGTCTTTGCAGCAAACACTGCCTTGTATCTACTTAGATCTTCACGACCCTCATGTATTACGCCTTTTGAGTCACATATGAGGATATTATCCAAAGGCACGCCGATACGAAGTAAATGCTTTGCCGTAGACAGTGCAGATGCGCCAGCCCCATTAAATACCACCCTCACCCGCTCTATCTTCTTCTCAACAATCTCAACAGCATTTATAAGGGCAGCAGCCGTAATAATCGCTGTGCCGTGTTGGTCGTCATGAAAGACTGGAATATCAAGATTCTTAGACAGTGCTTCTTCGATCTCGAAGCATGCTGGAGCAGCTATGTCTTCTAGGTTGATGCCACCGACTGTTGGCTCCAGCAATTCGCAAAAGCGGATTACATCCTCTGGATTTTCAGACGCAACCTCTAGGTCGAAAACATCGATCCCCGCAAATCTCTTAAAGAGAACTCCCTTCCCCTCCATCACGGGCTTGGCTGCCAGGGGCCCTATGTTGCCAAGTCCTAGAACTGCCGTCCCGTTCGAAACTACACCTACAAGGTTTCCACGAGCGGTGTACTTGAATGCATCCTCTGGATTGGAGTGGATCGCAAGGCAAGGCTCAGCAACCCCCGGTGAATACGCTAGCGCTAGGTCGCGCTGTGTAGCCACCGACTTAGTTGGCACAACCTCGATCTTGCCAGGTCGACCTTTTTCATGATACTCGAGAGCATCCTTTTTGCTCTTTGGCATATCAGGGCCTCCCGATGAGTGTGCGGACCTTGATGGACTGTGAAGCGTACAGAAGCGCTAAGGATTGCGTCTAATCACACACTTCACAACCGGAACAGCCTAGCCTTAGATGGAAACTGCTCGTCGGACTACTCTCAGGGTGCTAGTCAGCATAATCAGTACGACGCTTATTTTGTCACCAGATCTTGGTGCACAAGCTGTCGGAACTGGCAGTCTATGTGAATTGGGTCGTGTGACGAACATCATTGTGGATAACCGTCCTATTTTCCAGTTGGAGACACTGGAAGAAGGCAGTCCCTTGCGTTGGGTATACAGGCTTGCGAATGCCCTCCACATAACCACACGTCAAAGCTTCATACTGAGAGAGGTACTATTCAGTGAGAACGACTGTCTTGATCCATTCTTACTTGAAGAGTCCGGTAGAATTCTGAGGCAGTACCCTTTCATCGCAAATGCTGATGTTGTCCCGGTCGAGCAACCAGACGGAACATATCACGTTCTTATCAACACCCAAGATGAGTGGACGACTAAGTTTGACTTAGGAGTTTCGATCGATCAGGGCATTCAATTAGAGCGCATTGAGCTAACGGAAGAGAACCTGTTCGGTCAGGGCATCCTAGCCGAAGGATACTTTGCACGAAGAAGAGAGCAGCGTGATGCTGGCTTCTTGATTGAGCAACCTCGCCTGTTCGGTACTAGAACTGATGCTCGTTTCGGGTACGGTCGAACACGAGTGGGTAACTTTTTTGAGCAAGAACTGGCATACCCCTTTGTGGGAGAGGTCGGCAGGTTTGCGGTACGAGAAGCGTACAGCAACCGTGACAGACTCTATACATACGCGACAGGTAATCCGACCGATGTTACCCAGGTACTACTTCCTCTCCAAGAAGAGTGGCTCGAGATATCTTTCGCCACGAGGTTCGGACGACCAGGCAGGCTTGGGCTTCTAGGTTTCGGCTTATCACGCGACAGAGTCGAGTTTGGCAGCTTTCCAACCGATGTTGAAGTGGTATTAGACGGTGACTTCAGTAATACTTTTCCCGGCACGGATCAACTTCAGGCAATATTAGCATCACAGATCAATGCTTCAGCGACTACCCGAATTAATCTCATGCTGGGGTTACGCCAGATCCGATACATTCGCCCCGCTCGCCTTGATACTCATGCGGAAGTGATCGACGTACCCTTAGGGATAGATCTCGGATTAACCGTTGGACGAAGTATCCCAGCGTTTCGGGTCGGAGGTCTCAAGAGCCATGATGATGTTTTCACCCGCCTTCGCTTATTCACCGGACATAACTCTAGTCAGGTATTCATGTTCGTTAATATCGAGGGTCAAGGCCGACATTCATTCAGAGATGATGGATGGCGAGACCTCTTCGGTACAGCTGATTTCTACACCTATCTGCGTACCGGAGCCTCATCTGCTCACACATTCTTCTTCCGCACATCCGCCACGGCTGGATGGTCAGTCGAAACCCCCTTCCAGCTCACACTAGGCGGTCGTGAAGCAGTTCGGGGCTTTTATGAGGATGATATTCCCGGAGCCCGACGTGTCCTCTTTACCCTTGAAGACCGCATCTTTCTGAACTGGCCGTCCCCAGATGTAGTTGATTTTGGGTTTACACTTTTTGCAGATGTCGGGCGAATGTGGGCCGGGGAAGTACCCTATGGCACAAATAGTGGATGGCGAGGCTCAGCCGGCTTCGGGTTAAGAATGGGTTTTCCAGCAAGCACTCGCGCTGTTGGACGCATTGACCTTGCCTTTCCGATCAATGATCCCATAAGTAGGGGACCGGTGTTTCGGGTCACCTTAATCGAACTCCTTGGAATTGGCTCTGGCTTCAGAGATCACCAGCTTCAAAAGGCTCTCCGCAATCCTGTAGGACCAGACTTATTTCTTACTCCAATGCGCTAGACCCTCATTAGGGCATTCTGAGGCCTAAATAGCGTATCGCGGGGGAAGGCTTTGACCTCGGAAACAGATTTTTATAGGTTCAGAGCCCCCTAAAGGGATTTCACGGCTGGTTGCTACGACCCCGATAGCCCAAGCACTGCAAGGGTTGTCAGGGTCGGCTTAGCTTGGCCAGCCATCAGCGTTCCTCCAGAGTGGGACGATCGCAAACGAATGTTTACTTCCTCTCGTGGCTTAGATTCCTTTGATCAGTATCTGCAGGATGTCGAAAAATACCCGTTAATTCAGGACCCACGGGAGGAGCGGGAGCTCGCCCGAAGAGCGCGAGTAGGAGATAAAGAAGCCGCTGAAAGGCTTGTCACGGCAAATCTTCGCTTCGTCATCTCTTATGTGAAGAAATATCAAGGCCGTGGCCTTGGGCTTGCGGAACTTGTCTGCATTGGTAATGAAGGCCTGCTGAAAGCAGTTAAGAAATTTGACCCTGACAAGGGCGTGAAGTTCATCTCCTACGCCGTCTGGTGGATTCGGCAAACAGTACTTCAGGCACTAGCTGAACAAACTCGCTCTGTCCGTATTCCGCTGAATCAGAATTCCAATCTTGCGAAACTTGCACGCACAAACACTCAACTAACACAATCCCTCGGCCGCACTCCTACCGATGCCGAAATCGCCAAAACAATGGAGGAGCCGGTTGAGACTATCCGAGCCCTCCGGCGTGTGGCAGCATCAGAATTAAGCCTTGATGCCCCGATCGACCGAGGTGACCGGGACAGCGCTAGTTTTGGAGAACGCTTCTCGGGAACCGAGGCGTCTGACATTGAGGAAGACGTCGAAGCAATCGCCCGTCGAGACTACCTTGAGACAATGTTCGATGAGTATTTGACTGAGCGCGAACGAAAGATTCTGTATCTGTATTACGGACTAGATGATGGTGAAGAAAGAACCCTTGAGGAAATTGGATCACTCCTAGGTGTTACGCGTGAGCGGATTCGGCAAATTCGTAACCGAGCGTTCGAGAAGCTCCGGGATAGCGCTCATGGCGACTCTCTATCTGGATTCTGGACTCCCAACTGATTCAAGGTCGAATCAGACCTGAACAGAAAGGGCCTCGTCCTGTTGGACGAGGCCCTTTTCTTTGTTCTTGAGTACTGTGGCTTATGGAAACAAAACAACCAGGTATTAGGATAGAGACTGCTAAGGACTAAGCTCTTACAACCCTCTTATCGGGCCAACAGACTTTCCACTATTATCGCCTCAACTCTTACACTCGTACCAGGTGCTCCCGACACCTGATTCCGCCACTAGCGGAACGTTCAACTCTAGAGCGCCTTCCATTTGATTCACTACAAGATCACGGACTTCTTCAATTTCATCCTGAGGCACTTCGAGAAGAAGCTCATCATGAACTTGTAGTAGTATTCTTGCTTCACTATCCGCTGCCCCCAAGGCTGCATGCACATCTAGCATGGCCCTTTTCATCATATCGGCTGCCGTCCCCTGTATCGGGGTATTCTGGGCTACACGTTCCCCAAATTGCCTGACGCTCCAATTACTTGCTTGAATTTCCGGCACGTAGCGGCGGCGACCCATGAGTGTCTCTACATAACCCATGTCTCTCGCCATATCGATTTGGGAATCAAAGAATTTCCGAACACTACTAAATCGCTCAAAATACATCTCAATAAACTCATTAGCTTCATCTCGTGAAATGCCGAGGCGATTAGCCAAGGAGAATGCTCCCTGCCCATACAGTGTAGCGAAGCTGACGGTCTTTGCCTGCCCTCTCATCTCGGGTGTCACGTCTTCAACGGAGATACCAAAAATCACTGCTGCGGTCTGCCTGTGTACGTCAACGCCTTCTGTGAAAGCACCTACAAATGCAGCATCATTTGAAAAGTGGGCGAGCACACGTAATTCGATTTGAGAGTAATCCACCGCCAAGAATAGGTTACCAGGGGCTGCTATAAAGCCTTTACGGATTTCCCGACCTATCTCAGTCCGAATTGGAATGTTTTGAAGGTTAGGGTCACTCGAAGATAGCCTGCCTGTTGCAGCCACGGCCTGATTGAAACTCGTGTGGATCCGTCCAGTTTCTCCGTTCACAAGCTGAGGTAGAGCGTCCACATACGTGGAGCGGAGTTTCTCCAGCTCTCGGTAGTCAATCATCAAGCGTGGCACAGCATGACCCTGAGCTGCCAGTTCCTCTAGGACTGAAGCATCAGTAGAAGGCCCTGTTTTGGTCTTCTTGATGATCGGGAGACTCAAATTCTCAAAGAGAACCTGCCTAAGCTGTTGAGTTGAGTTCAAATTGAACTCACTACCAGCTTGCTTGAAAATGTCTCCTCCTATTAGGTCAAGCTCACGCGCCAGCTTGGAATGCATCTCTTTGAAGAAATCACGGTCGATCTCTATCCCTGCTAGTTCCATGTTGACCAGAACGGGTATGAGCGGCGCCTCTAGGTTCACCATAAGGTCACTTAGCGAGCGCTCATCAAGGCGTTCTTGGAAATACATGGCTAGCCCAAGTAGAACGTCCACTACCTCACACAGATAATTTCCTGCCTGTTCTATGGGCACATCCGAAAATGATCTCTCACTACTCCCACTGCCGACCAAATCCTTGCGGTCACAGATTGTACGGGATAGTTCCTTCAAGGCCAGTGAGGCAACCCCGTGATCACGGCTCCCTGGATCGTATAAGTAACTCGCTATCATCACGTCAAAGAAGAAACCACGGAGCCTTACCCCCGCACGTGCAAGCGAAAGAGCTGTCCGTTTCAGATCATGGCCAACCTTCTCGATCTCGGGATCTTCTAAGATCTCCTTGATTGCAGCCAACTCCCGACTTTTCAACCCAGGCAGGTTCTCCACCGTCTCGTGATATTCACCTTCAAGGGTCAACTCGAACGCTTTCTGATGCCCCAATGGGAGATAGCTAGCAACACCGCTCTTGGTCGAGAAAGCAAGTGACACCAAATCCCCAACAAGTGGGTCCTTGGTCGTAAACTCTGAAGCAATAGCAACCCGGCCTGATGCACGAATATCCTCAACAAGATCCGTTAAGTCAGATTGCAGATCTAGAATTTGATAGGAAACATCATTCTTCCCAGGCTCTTCCTCGCTACTTGGCGTATCGGAGCTAACTGCTGCTGAAAATTGCTCGGTGAGTCGGCGAAACCCTAGTTCAGCAAAAAGATCGCGGAGCACGGCATTATTGGGTTCCTTGACCTTGAGTGAATCGAGATCTAATGGAACATCGAGGTCAGTCATGATCGTAACCAACCTCTTCGATAAACGAACTTTCTCCGCATTTTCTTGAAGAGACTTGGAAGCCCTTGGGGGTTTTAGTTCCTCTGCATGAACAATGAGTTGTTCTATGTCCTCATAGTTTTGCAGTAAGGATGAAGCAGTCTTCTTACCTATACCCGGAGCACCTGGAACATTGTCTGAAGAATCTCCAACTAGAGCCAAGTAATCTGCCACCTGGGAAGGAGGGATCCCGAACTTTTCAATAGCGTTCTCTTCTGTCACCCATTCAGAGGCTACGCCTGTCGCACCGCCACGTCCCGGATTCAAAAGGTGAATTCCAGGACCAATTAGTTGATAAAAATCCTTGTCCCCGGAAACAATCACCGCTTCTAGCCCCTGATCTCTAGCTTTAATGGCAAGTGTGCCGATCACATCATCGGCCTCATATCCTTCGAGCTCTACGACCGGATCATTAAAGCCATCTAAGATATCTCGTATTCGCCCCAGGCTAGCCCTAAGATCATCGGGCATCTTCTCTCGTGTGGCCTTGTATTCCGGATATTCAACGTCACGGAATGATACACCTGCATCAAAAACCACTGCTAAGTAATCAGGGTCAAAATTCTCACGTATGTCTAGCAGGAAACGAGTAAAGCCAAAGGGCGCAGAAGTATTCTCACCTGCCGCATTCGTAAGCGGCCTCTTGATAAATGCAAAGTAAGAGCGGTAGATCAGCGCGTAAGCGTCAATCAAGAAAATCCGAGGGACATCCTTGGAGGGGATACTCAAGAATGAAGATCGTCTTTAAATAAGTCCCCTTTAGGCCAGCAAAGGAGAGGCTTGAGTTCTATAGCCCAAGAATCTTCATATTCGAATAACATTATAGGCCTGGGAGCCGACATCTGATTCTCCGAGCTCAAATTCCACCTCTTCCCCTTCCTGGAGCGTCCGAAATCCTTCACTAAGGATCGCGGAAAAATGAACAAATAAGTCATTGCCCTCGGCTTGCTCGATGAATCCGTACCCTTTTGAGTCATTAAACCATTTAACGGTCCCTTTCACACAGCTTCCTCCGTATTGAATTACAGTCTCACCTTAGAGCGCACTGGAGGTGACCGCAAGCTGATCCGACCTTCGCTACATAAAGGCACAGTGAGCGTTTCTGCTTCGGGATCCAGCAAGGTCAATTCTGTCCATAAAGAACCCCGTAAATCCCAAGGTTTCTCCTCACATTCTTGACGTAACCCCTGGTCTCGACAAATGGAATGCGCTCGGTAAAACGGAGTAGATCAGAGATTTCCGGGTACTGCTTCCAGCGGGTCGCCCTAGTTGGACCAGCATTGTATGCTGACAGAATAAGTGGAAGCACACCGTCGTAACGTGCACTCATTTCCACAAAGTACGCAGCGCCCAGATGAAGGCTAACTTCAGGTGATGCCAAGTGCGCCTCCTGGAAGTCTGAAGGCCCGTGTACTCGCGCAAGCTGAGCACCTGTCGGTGGCATGACCTGCATTAGTCCGATTGCTCCAGCGCGACTGACGATGTCAGCCTTGAATGCGGATTCTTGCCGAATGATCGCCGCAAGAATGATCGGATCCACCCCCCATTCCATGGCCTCTCTTCGGATCAAATCGAGGTAGGGGAGGGGGAATGCAACACGGATCAGGCGGGAGTCCCACTCATGCCCTTCATCACGCAACGCCCAACCCAAGTTGATTCCATCAATCGTGCGACCCCGAGCAATGAGGCCTTCGGCTAAACCAAGCATGTCGTTCTTGGACGTTCTTGCTACTTCTCTGAGTCTGTCAATCTCTGCAACGGCAGCCTGCTCGAGTCCTGCTTCAGTAAACAAGTCGATGTCACTGAGTCCTCTGTTCAGCCATGGTGGGATAGTTGGACCATCTGCATCTGAAACATTCATCGTGTACAACTCACCGAGGAGCTCGGCTCCTATCACCGCATAGTATGAAACAGGATCCCGGGTCTTGATCTGTCGGATATGTTTTTCGGCAACCGAAGTATCACCCAACTCCATACGCATTCGTCCAGCCCAGTATGATGCTTCTTGCCAACGTCGTCCCTCCGGAAAATCCTCTAGATATCCCTCAAAGACTCCTGCGGCTTGTACTCTATCCGAACGTCCCAAGTAAATCTGGCCTGAACGCATCCTAGCCTGTCCAGCTCTAGCATGGGTTCGAGCGTTAGAACTCAAGACAGCATATTGGCGCAATGCCGAGTCTAGTTCACCTCGGCTATCAGCCTGGCTTGCTCGTGACCAAGCTACTTCCGCGGCTTCCGAACTATTCGGATGCTCTTCGAGGAGCCAGCGGCGAAGTGTACGAACATGTTCATCTAGCCCCTGTCTTCTTCGGAGCTGGGCCCACAATTCAAGATTGCGCCCACCGATACGATCATCCGTGGTTACGTCTCGAATTGCTCTAAATTCTTGAATCGCTTCTTCCTGTCTGGTTTGTACGGTCCCCATAAGTCGTGCACGCTCGACACGCATCGGCAGGGGTACAGACACCCCGTCTATCGTATTTGCAGAAAGGGCTACAACTCTATCGTACCCCGTAAGAGCGCGGCGTCCGTCACCTGCACGATCGAGGATACGCGCAAGTTCAAGGGTCAACTCGCGATCGGTGTCTCCCAGGTCAAACAGTTCTGCTGCAGCTCGATCGCGAAAAGTACCAGGAGCTTCCTCAAGACCTTCCAATAACAATCCGCGTGCTGTAGCTGTATCCCCTCCAGCAAGGAGAAGCTCCGCGAGCTCGATCGCCGCAGTCGCCCGTCGGTCACCATTGAGCTGTTGGTATGCTTGACGAAAAGCTTCAGTCGCCCCAA
>Ga0207961_1000441_pt1 | contig 11901 bp, 11 predicted proteins | sample Knorr_S7_td_250__FD_185596 | JGI IMG/M metagenome (GOLD analysis project Ga0207961, IMG submission 185596) | Marine microbial communities from Southern Atlantic Ocean transect - Knorr_S7_td_250_ad_252m_LV_B (SPAdes) (version 2) | ecosystem: Environmental > Aquatic > Marine > Oceanic | place... | reverse complement strand
CTCTGAAACAGTAACGATATATACATTTGCTGTCGAACCAATATGGGTACCATTTCCACCCATGCCAACACCTAATGCAAGACACCAACATAATGCTGCAATATTTACACCAGCAGCTTCTAATGAAGCAATGATTGGGATCATAGCTGCAGTAAATGGGATATTATCAATTGCTGCTGACATAATAGCTGCAACCCACATTAATATGATACAAGTCTTCATGAAGTTTTCCGGAATGATTTCGCCAGTTAGTGGGTCAATCAAGAATGGAATGATGAATTGTCCGAGGTATTCAAGAAATTTACTTCCTTCAACACCTCCGACCAGCATGAATAAAGCAACAAAAAACATTAATAGTGGTATTTCATGAGTCATATTTTTCATTACATCATCAAATTCAATTTCCTTTGCAAGAATAGTTAAAAGAATTAAACCTGTGCCTGCAACCATCCATGGTTCCCAATGTATTGTGTTATGAATGATAAAAAGAATTACCATTAGCCCTAAAATTGAAACTGATTTATTCCATAGGCTCTTATCTTTGTAAGGAATTGAGTCTTCAAATTTACCGTCAGGCACAATGGCTAGCTCTTCTTTAAATAAATATTTCATAAAGAAAAGTGTTGCTATCCAAGCTACAAATACAATTGGAAACATCTTGTATGCAAAAGGCATAAATGCGATATCAAAAGCAGATCCAATCATTAAATTTGGAGGATCACCTACTAATGTAGCTACACCTCCAGTGTCTGATAATAATGCTGCTGCCATTAAATAAGGAATTGCAGTCACTCTCATTTTTTGACAGATCAATACAATTAAAGGTCCAAAAATCACTACAGTTGTGACGTTATCTAATAATAATGATATTACGGTTACGGCTGTTCCAAGAAGGGCAAGAAGCATAAATTGTCTGCCTTTGGCTATCTTACCTATATTAGCTGCAAGTACTTCAAAACCACCTGTATTTATCATAATTGCAACAACAGCCATCATTGAACCAAGAAGGAATACCACATTCCAATCTACTGCTTCAAAGGCTGCCTCAGGCGAGTAGAAACCATATGATTGTCCAACTACAAGCATTACAGCAGCGCCCAACATCGCTACTTTTACCCTGTGAAATCCATGAAGTGTTTCTGTAAAAATTAGAATAAAAGTTACTGCTAGAATAACTCCTGAGACTAACATTCCTTGGTCTAAAATGATCGTTTCCATACTTTATTTGAGTTAAAAAGAATTTTTTTTAGGTGTTAAACTATATTTTATCTAAAAAAGTTAGATAAGAGAAAGTTAATATGATTTCGCTCAATTCAAAAACTACATTCATTGTTGAAAATACAGACAACAAGAAACTAGACAAAATCTTTTTGGTTATTAAGGGTGAAGAATTACTTATAGATAACGTCAGTCAGAACTTGGCTTTAATAGATAACGAACAATATAAGTGGTCTGAAATGTCTGTAAAGACAGAACATTTTATTGGTTACTTAGACAGCAACTCTTTGTACGCACTTGAACTGGAAGATGAGTCTTCGCTTATGGCTGAAACTTCATTAAAACCCTTTCGAACACTTTTAGGAATAATACCTGATATCTATTTTGGAATTTGCTCCAGGAGTATTCAACTTGTTGAATGGAATAAAAAAAGTAAATATTGCGGTGTTTGTGGATCTGAAACTTCAATGCATTCAATTGAAAAGGCCATGTTCTGTAAAGAGTGTAATAATTTAATTTATCCACGAATTTCACCCTGCATTATTGTTTTAGTAACTGACAAAGAAAGATTATTACTTGCTCACAATAAAGGCTTCCCAGGAAAAATGTATAGCACTTTAGCTGGGTTTATTGAAGTAGGGGAGACTGTTGAAGAGACTATAAAAAGAGAGATATTTGAAGAAGTAAATATAAAAGTAAAGAATTGCCAATATTATGGAAGCCAATCTTGGCCTTTTCCCAGTCAATTAATGTTAGGTTTCCATGCAGAATATGATGGGGGCGAGTTAAAACCTGATGGTGATGAAATAGATATAGCTGATTGGTTTCATTATCAATCATTACCTGAAGTACCCCCTGGGAGTATTTCTATTTCAGGGAGACTTATTGAGAGTTATGTAAATAAACTAACTAAAAAAGATTTACCTGGATTTACTTAATTTTTGTTTCTTGGATCATTAGAAGCTCTTCCCCAATCTTTAGCTGCTTTTTGTGTCTCTTGTTTTTCTTTATCTAAAGAAGGACTTTGCGGTTTTATGGGCTCTTTTGAAGCAACATCTTTCTCTATAGCTACTTCTTTTTCTTTAGCCTTAGTAACAGTCTTATTTAGCTTTTCTTTTGCTACTTTATCTTTCTTTACGGAAGGCTCTGCTTTTTTCTGTGGTTTAGAATTTTTGATATCTTTTTTCTTATCATTATCCTTATTTGTAGCTGGTTTATTCTTATTTGTAGCTGGTTTATTCTTATTTGTAGCTGGTTTTTTGTTCTGTTTCTCATCTTTATTAATAGGAGCTTTCTTTTGTGTTTTTCTTTTACCTTCTTGGCCTTTAAAATTTTTATTAGGCTTCCTTCCTTTATAAGATGTTCCTTTAGGTCTAGGTTTGGGTTTGGGTTTACTCTTTTGTTCAACCTTCTTTTCAGGTTGACCAGTTAAAGTATCAACAATCTTAGAGAAAAAACCTTGTCCTTTTCTTTTAGGCTTTCTTTTTGGACTTAAGCTAACAGCAGCTTTTTCTATACTTTTACTTTTAGAAATAGAATCTGATTTACTTGAATTTTCAACTTCATCTTGTATTTCATAACTAGGTTCTTCCTTAGTCTTTTTATCATCAGACCTTAATCGAGTTACTTCAAACAAGTTATCTGATCTTGCAGGATCAGATACCACAACCACCCTTACATTTGTTCTTTCCTCAATCTCATTAATTCTGGATCTACGTTCATTTAAAAGAAAGACTGACATATCAGAAGAAACCACAGCTCTAACTTCTCCACTTTTCTTTTTCCCTGCTTCTTCTTCGATCAGTCTTAATACGGCTGTCGAAAGGCTCCCTATGTCCTGAGTCCATCTTTCTTGAAGGGAAGGTCGTAACCTTTGCCTAGACATTTCTAAGAGACCAAATCTTGAAATTCTTCCTATTTGTATTTTTGCTCTATCAATTGAAATAGACTTAAGCATTAGATCTTCAACAGCTCTTTTATTTTTTAAAGTTGTCATATCGATAAAATCTATGACAATTAGTCCGCCTATATCTCTTAATCTTAGTTGTTTTGAAATTTCCTTTGCTGCCTCTAAATTGGTTTTTACAGCAGTTTCCTCTATATCTGATCCACTGGTAGCTTTTGCAGAGTTTATATCTATGGCAACTAAAGCTTCAGTTTGATCAATAATGATGGACCCCCCATTACTTAATTTAACTTCTCTTTGGTAAGCAGTTTCAATTTGGCTTTCAACTTGATAGCGAGTAAAAAGGGGAATGGCTTCAGAATATCTTTTAACCCTATCTTGTAGCTCAGGCGCTAATCTTCCTGCAAATTCAGATGCCTTGTCGTATGCTTCATCAGAATCTACTAGAACTTCAGTAATATCTTCTCTGAGGAAATCCCTTAAAGTCCTAGAGATTAGATCATCGTCTCTGTAAATTAGGAAAGGAGCTTTTCTTAATTGATTGGCTTCTTGAATAGCATCCCATACACTCAGCAGGTATTCTAAATCCCATTGTAATTCATCTACAGAAGCACCTTCTGCTGCAGTACGGGCTATTAATCCCATATTTTCTGGGGCATCTAGACTTCTATAATTTTCTTTTACTTCCTCTCTTGCTTTACCTTCTAAAGATCTAGATATGCCGCCTGCTTCGGGATTGTTGGGCATCAATACCAGATAATGTCCTGGTAAAGATATAAAAGTAGTTAAAGCGGCTCCTTTGGTGCCCCTTTCTTCCTTATCAACTTGAACAATTATTTCCTGTCCTTGAGTTAGGCAGTCATTAATAGAGTTTTTTCCTTGTTTATTTTTTAAATATTGAGGGGCCAATTCCTTAACCGGTAAAAATCCGTGCTTTTCTGCTCCAAAATCTACAAAAGCTGCCCCAAGGCTCTGTTCTACACGAGATACTCTTGCTTTATAAATATTGGACCTTTTCCTTTCTTGGCCACTTTGCTCTAAGTCAAAATCATATATGCTCTGACCATCAATCAATGCAACTCTCAACTCTTCTGGCTGAGTAGCGTTAATTAACATCCTTTTCATGTTATTTCCTGTGTTGAAAGGAAGCTAGAATTAGCTATATGAGAGGCAATTATGTATTGGGCGAATTAATTCTTAACTTGTGTCACACCCACGCGACTAAAAATTTTTCTTCTCTCAGAAAACTTAATATAAATTATTAGCTTTCCTTTCTATTTAATAAATCCTATAAAATGTTGTCTTTTTTATTGTAATACGTCTTTTTTAACAATAATTTACAACTTCTTATTTTAAAATAGCACATAGCAGAGACTTTATAAAGTATGAACAAGCCGTTAACTGATCAATATATCCCTGTAAGTAGCTATATTGTTGAAGAAGAGTATCAAAACACAAGACTAGATAATTGTCTTATATCTAAATTAAAAGGCCTACCTAGATCTAAAATATATTCCATCATAAGGAAAGGTGAAGTTAGAGTTAATGGCTCAAGAAGTAAACCAGATAGAAGATTAAAAATAAGTGATGTCATAAGGATTCCTCCTTACAGAATAGAAGAAAAAACTCTTAACAGCCCCAGTAAATCTTTAATAAGCTTATTACAAGAAAGTATTATTTATAACGAGGATTCAGTCTTGGTATTAGATAAACCAGCAGGCATAGCCAGTCATGGTGGAAGTGGCTTGAAATTGGGACTAATAGAAGCAGTTAGGCAAATTGATTCTAAGTTTAAAAATGCGCAATTAGTTCATAGGTTAGACAGAGGTACTTCTGGCTGTATTGTTTTGTCTTTAAAAAGATCTGTATTAAGGAGATTAAATACAGAAATGAGAGAAGGCAGAGTAGAAAAAAAATATTTAGCAGTAGTAGAGGGCAAGTGGCCCCATAAAGAAGTTTGTATATCTTCTAATCTAAAAAAGAACCATTTAAGGTCTGGTGAAAGGGAGGTTGTTGAAACTCCTGAAGGAAAGCAGTCAACCACAGAATTTACTCTACTTGAGTCTAATAAAAAGTTAAGCCTGCTGGAATGCAGTCTTTTAACGGGTAGAACACATCAAATAAGGGTTCAGGCTAGTAATGAAGGCTTTCCTGTTATCGGTGATAATAAGTATGGTAATGATGAAGCGAATGCGTTTTATCGTAAAAGAGGAATTAATAGAATGCTACTTCATGCAAAAGAAATAAATTTTCCTGACTTAGGCATCTTTTGCATTGCTAAAGAACCTGATCAATTTAAAAAAATATTTAAATAAAAAATGAAACATACTCTTTTAAACCTAAATGAAGGAAGTTTTCCTATAAAACTAGATAAGAAATTTAAAGACTTACATGATTTAGAAGATCTTGGCCAAGTTAAGGATCATATTATTGTTAAATTAATTATAGAAAAATTTTCTAGAGTTCTTTTTCTTGTTAAAGGCAATATATCAGTTGCCATCGAAGCTGATTGTCAAACATGTTTTAAGAAGACATTGATTAAGTTGAGCTTAGAAACTGATGTAGGAATAAAAGATATAAAGTATGAAAATGTAGATAAAAAAGAACCGTTAGAAGTTCATTATCAGGACTTAGAGAACTTTAATATTAATGATCTCGTTTCTGAAGAAATATACCTTAATTTTCCTTCTATTGTGACTTGTTGCACTATAGAAAGTAATGATAAATCAGAAGAAAAGAGCCTTAATAAAATTAGACCTTTTCAAAAAATTAGAGACTTAATTAAATAATTTACTTAAAATTCGCATCCGGAGCACTTTATGGCTGTACAAAAAAGCAAAGTTTCTAGATCAAAGAGAGGTAAACGTAGATCTCATGATGCTTTAAAAAAAGCTTCTCTTTCTACTGATGTTGTAACGGGAGAAAAACATCGTAGACATCACATGACTTCTGATGGTTTTTATAAAGGAAAAAAGATAATAGAAATCAATAAGGATGAAGAGCCTTTAGAAGAGTAAATTAACTCTGATGTCTTCAAATAAAATCTCAGTCGTTTTTCCAGGACAGGGTTCTCAATACCCACAGATGTTAACTAAATATATTGATAACCTTTCTTTGGTAAAGAATACTTTTGATGAGTCATCTGATCTATTAGGAATAGATCTAATCAAACTCATAAGAGAAGGGAGCAAAGAAGATCTATCTAAAACAGAAGTTACACAACCTTTAATGTTAACCGCAGATGTAGCCCTCTGGAATCTGATTTCTCAATTTATAAGTCTACCAACTTGTCTGGCTGGACACTCTTTGGGTGAGTATGCAGCTTTGGTTGCTTCAGAGACTATCTCTTTTAAGGATGCTTTAGCTTTGGTTATTGAAAGATCTAAATTAATGCAATCTGCGGTACCTCAAGGGGAAGGGGGGATAGCAGCAATAATTGGATTAGAGGAAAATGAAATAAACAAAGTATGTTTAGAAGTAAATCAAGATAAAGAGTGTTTAGTTAACATAGCTAACCTCAATTCTCCAAATCAAATTGTGTTATCAGGAAATAAGCAAGGTATTGAAAAAGCCATGCTTGAATGCACATTATTGGGAGCTAAAAGAGCTATACCACTTCCTATGAGTGTACCGGCCCACTCGATGTTAATGAAAGAGGCAGCTGATAAGTTTGTAAGTACTATAGAAGGTATTGAATTTACTATACCTAAAATACCTATCATTCATAATGTAGATGCAGATTTTGAAAATGATATTGCTAAAATAAAAGCTAAATTAGTAAAACAAATTTATAGCTCTGTAAGATGGGTAGATACCATAAAAACCATTGCTAATTTGAAAGTAACTACAATTATCGAATGTGGTCCCAGTAAAGTTTTATGTGGTTTAATTAAAAGAATTTCACCAACTGTAGCTACTATAGATTTAGATACTTATGATAATTACCTAGAGTTGTCTAATGAGTAAAGAAAAAAAGAAAATACTTATAACAGGTGCTTCGAGAGGTATAGGAAAAGATATAGCACTTAAATCTAAAGAGAATGGCTATATTGTTCTAGGCACTTCAACCTCTGAAGAAGGAGCTCAGGGGCTTGAAAAAGAAGGTATTCTTGGTTTAGTACTGAATTTAAATGATAGTAAATCAATTGAAGGATTTAATGATGCATTAATTAAGGATCATTCTGATATAGAAATACTGATAAATAATGCAGGAATAACTCGAGATAACATAGTTTTAAGAATGTCTGATGAAGAGTGGATGGATGTTCTAAATGTTCATCTCAATGGCACTTTTAAGATCAGTAAGACCGTCCTTAAATTTATGTTAAAAAAACGCTGGGGTAGGATCATTAATATAACAAGCACTTCAGCTTCAACAGGCAATAGAGGTCAAGCAAATTATGCTGCTGCAAAATCAGGTGTTGAGGCATTTTCTAGATCTCTAGCTAAAGAAGTTGGAAGTAGAGGGATAACAGTTAACTCTGTAGCACCTGGCTATATTGAGACTGATATGACTGAGCAAATTAATAATAAAATGAAAGAAGAGATACTTAAACAAATTCCTTTATCACGTTTTGGTAGAGCAGAAGAGGTTGCTCAATTAATAGAATTTCTTATTACAGATGAAGCCTCTTACATTACAGGTCAAACTATACATATTAATGGAGGCCTTTATATGTAGCTTTTCTTAACAAGGTTAAAAGTTACGCACGATAAATAATGCAAAATAAATCAAACTTGGGTAACATGCCCGTCGAAATTAACGGCAAAGCTTTCTAGAAAGGAGGGTTCCATGAGTGTAGAAGAAAGGGTACAAAAAATAGTTTGTGAACAATTAGGTGTATCTCAAGAAGAAGTAAAATTAGAAGCTTCTTTCATAGATGATCTAGGAGCAGATTCTCTAGATACAGTTGAGCTTGTTATGGCTTTTGAAGAAGAGTTTGAGATTGAAATTCCTGATGAAGAAGCTGAAGGAATAGCAACTGTAAAAAACGCTGTAGATTATATTTCTAATAATTCTTAATAGCCTAGATTCACTAGGTAACTATAAAAATGTCCACTAGAAGGGTAGTCATTACTGGGCTAGGTCTGCTGTCTCCTATGGGGAATGAAGTAGAAAGTTCCTGGAACAATCTGCTTTCAGGTATGAATCCCGTTAAGGCAATACAATATTTTGATACCACTGATTTCGATACAAAATTTGCTGCCAGTCTGCCTTCCTTTGAACCTGAGAAGTACCTAGAAAAGAAAGAAATACGCAGACTAGATAGATTTATTCAATATGGTGTGGCAGCTTCGAAAGAATGCATCATAGATTCTGGTATAGATGAAAGTAATGCTAATTTTGAAAGAATAGGTGTTTCAATTGGCTCAGGTATTGGGGGTTTAGGGACAATAGAAAACTACGCTAATGTCTTACATCAATCAGGAACAAAAAAGATATCTCCATTCTTTGTACCCGGTTCAATTATTAACATGGTATCTGGTTACGTCTCAATCAAATTTGGCTTTAAAGGACCAAATATTTCAATAGCTAGTGCCTGTTCAAGTGCCAGTCACTCAATTGGATACTCTTTCAGAAATATTGCTCATGGTGATGCAGAACTAATGATTACTGGAGGTGCTGAGATGGGAATTACACCACTTTCAGTTTCAGGTTTTAATGCTTCTAAAGCGTTATCAACAAGAAATGATGAACCGCAGAAAGCAAGCAGGCCCTGGGATAAAGACAGAGATGGCTTTGTGGTAGGTGAGGGGGCAGGCTGTTTAATGTTAGAAGAACTAGAACATGCTAAATCAAGAGGGGCAAAAATCTATGGTGAAATAATTGGTTTTGGGATGAGCGCAGATGCCTTTCATATGACTGCTCCTCCCGAAACAGGAGAGGGAGCTACCTTAGCAATGAGAAATGCTCTCAGTGATGCAAAGATTAATTCCAGTGATATCCAGTACATTAATGCTCACGGAACTTCAACTCCCGTTGGTGATTTAGCTGAATCTTTAGCCATTAAGAAAGTTTTTGGTGAAGACTCTTCTAAATTTATTGTTAGCTCTACAAAATCTATGACTGGACATCTATTGGGAGCTGCAGGTGCAGTTGAAGCTATTTATAGTCTTCTTTCAATTAGGGACAATATAGTTCCACCAACAATTAACTTAGATAATCCCAGTGAAGGCTGTGATCTAAATTACTCTGCACACAATGCTACAGAAATATCAGTACAGAAAAGTATTTCTAATTCTTTTGGATTCGGAGGAACCAACGCCACTCTTGTCTTCTCTGAGTTAAAATAGCTTTGTGTCATTTCCTTTTTCGTCAATAAGTAAGTTATTTATAGTTGTCATAGTATTTCTAACAGGAATACTAGTTTTTAACCTCTATAGATCTATCCCAATAACAGAGACAATAGTTCTTGATGTAGATAAAGGCTATGGACTTAATCAAGTAATAGACACATTAAATAAAAACGAATTAATAACCAGACCACTGATTTTAAAAACTTACGTAAGAATCTTTAAATCTAGAGCTAATATTAAAGCCGGAGAATATTTAGTATCCAAAAATGAAAATATTTTTCAGCTTATAAGAAAAATTAGTAAGGGATCTGTTTACTACAGACAAATTAGATTAAAAGAAGGCTCAACATTTAATGAGATTGTTACTTTATTCACTAATAACCAATTCATCACTAAAGATAAAAATACTGGCAATTTAGAAAATATTAAATCTATCTTAGATTTAGATGTTCCTTCTCTAGAAGGACAATTTCATCCTGATACATATAACTACACAAAGGGGGACTCTTACATTGATATTTTGAATAGATCTAATTTAAAGCATCAAAAAATTTTAGAAGAACTTTGGAATTTAAGAAGTCTAGCTTTGCCTTACAAGAATTCCTACGAGGCATTAATTCTAGCCTCTATAATTGAGAAAGAAGGAATTGAAAAGAGACAGATAGCAGGCGTTTTTATAAGAAGGTTGCAACTTGGAATGAAACTTCAATCTGATCCCACCATCATTTATGCTTTGGGAAAAGATTTTGATGGAGACATTAAAAGATCAGATATAACAATGAAGCATCCCTACAATACGTACCACATTAAAGGACTGCCACCAGGGCCTATAGGGCTTGTAAGTAAGAGTTCAATAGAAGCAGCTATTAACCCTGCAGAAGGGACTTCTTTATATTTTGTTGCCAAAGGTGACGGAACCCATCATTTTTCTGATACTCTTAAAGAACATAATCAGGCAGTTAGAAAATATCAATTAAATAAATAATGGAAGCAAAGTTTATTACTCTAGAAGGAATAGAAGGATCAGGAAAAACTTCCTCAATAAAAAGTATAACTGATCTTTTAGATAGAAAAAGAATCAGCTATGTAGTTACGAGAGAGCCAGGAGGGAGTTCAATTGGTAGTGAACTTAGATCAATTCTTTTAGACCCCAAAACTGAAATTTCTTCTGAAGTTGAATTATTGTTGATGTTAGCTGATAGAAAAGACCATGTAGAAAAAGTAATCCTACCTAATTTAAAAACCGGTAATTGGGTTATTTCAGATAGGTTTATGGATTCCAGTATTGCTTATCAAGGAGGGGGTAGGAAGTTAGATAAGAAAATGATTGATTCTTTTTCTAGAAATCTGAATCTTCCAAATCCTGATTTAACTTTATTATTTGATGTTCCAGTAGAAATCTCTCTTTCAAGAGTTAAAGCAAGAGGTGAACTGGATAGGTTTGAGCAAGAAAAATTAGATTTTCATAATAGAATTCGTGAAGCCTATTTAGAGCTTGCTAAACAAAATGTTAACAGAATACAAATTATAGATAGCTCACGAAAAATTGAGCTTATGCTTAAAAGTGTAGAACAAATTATTGAAGACTTAATTAATGGATTATAAAAATAAAATACCTTGGTTTGAGAGAGACAAAGATATTTTAAAAAAAACTTCTAACCATCATGCTTATATTTTTGAAGGCCCTAAAGGAATAGGAAAAAATCTATTTACTTTAGAAGTAGCTAAAGGTTTTCTTTGCAACGCTAAACAAAATATTGAAATATGCAATGAATGTAAGTCTTGTCATTTATTTAATGAATCCAATCACCCTGATTTCTATCCAATAAAAACAATAGAAGATAAAAAGCAAATTTCAATTAACCAAATAAGAGAAATACAGGAACCATTATATGAATCATCTTTTATGGGTTCTAAGAAGGTATTTTTAATTAATCCTCTTGAAAAGTTAACTAGAGAGGCATTTGATTCTTTCTTAAAGAATCTTGAAGAACCGCCAAGTAACTCAGTCTTTTTATTAGTAAGTCATAGATATCAAACTCTTCCATTAACAATTAAAAGTAGATGCATTCAGATCAGCATGCAGATACCAGAAAAAAAGCAGATAGAAATATGGTTAGAAAATCAGACCAAGCATAAAGAAAAAATAGAAAGCGCAATATTATTCTCTAAGGGGAAACCATTGGTTGCTGCTGAAATGATTAATTTAGAAGTGAACGTTACAAGGAAAGATTTCATTAAGGATATTTCAGAACTTATAAAGACAGGAAATAACTTACTGCAAATATCTGAACAGTGGCCTAAAGATAATGACAGTATGCTATTAAAATTAGAATGGATGTCAGATTTATTAATGGACTGTATAAGACATAAATTCCTAACTGAAAACCAAGAAACTTTTCAGGACACCGACAATATTTCTTCTTATCTATCTGAAAAAGTAGAGGCAGATAAATTTTTCTCTCTTCTAGAAAAGACTA